>Ga0316203_1000249_pt1 | contig 83856 bp, 85 predicted proteins | sample 6monrhotite_MG_FD_204940 | JGI IMG/M metagenome (GOLD analysis project Ga0316203, IMG submission 204940) | Microbial mat bacterial communities from mineral coupon in-situ incubated in ocean water Damariscotta River, Maine, United States -... | ecosystem: Environmental > Aquatic > Marine >... | reverse complement strand
AACAGCGCTTGAGTACAAACGACGTCATCCGATTCAAGATCCTGAACTTCATAAGCATCCTGTTTTTTAACCCGGAAATCGCGACCTATCACTCCTTCCACATCATCAATAGACGGTTCAAGGCTCAGTATCTTCTGATTTTTCAGAATCATGTAACGACTCATATTAAAAAACCTGTTTGCATATGGAGAACTATAACCAAGACAGCAGATTGCAGAAAGAATGTAAATCGACACCCCCTTGCAATTGTATGCTGATCACGGCCTAAGACAGCATTCTTCTACAATGCCGCTAACGCCCAAAAGCGTTCATTCAACCTTCACTATCAATCGACTGTTCAATCAAAGTCGTGGTTATGATCAACGAAATAACTTTTCATCCATTCCGTCTGGGCTTACTCTGAAGTTAGATCAGGTGTTCAGGAGACAATAATGGATCATCCGGAAGATAGCACCGAACAAAAGAACATCCGCCAACGATTGCTCGTTGCTGGTTTGCAATGTTTTTTGGAAGATGATTATCACAATGTTTCCATGCGTCAGATCGCATCACTTGCCGATGCAAACATGTCGATGATTTACTACTACTTTGGAAATAAGGAAGGTTTTTTCGAGGAGGTTTTACGCAGTTGGTTACAGCCAATGATCGATAACATGCACCCTCCTCATAAAGAGGGTGCACCAAAAAAATTTGAAGATTTTTTCAGTATGTATTACCGCTCAGCAATGGTGCATCCGAGGTTTCCACTACTGATCCTTAACACCTTAAACTATTCAGAAGCTCCTGGAGGGAAATATCTGTGTGAAACTCTACTGGAACGAGGCAGAAAGTCTGGTGTGCACTGGATCAACCTCATGAAGTCTGAACATAAAATTGCAGAGGATATTGATCCAGAGTTACTGCGTATCACCGTGGTTAGCATGTCGATGATGCCTATGCTGATTCGTAATTTTCTGGCACAGCAATTAGATGAGCCCATCGACGAAGAGTTTTTCTCTCGTCTGTCTGCATTTTATGGACGCATACTATCACACGGCGTTGTAAACAATGTTGACCATCAACAATAAAGGAGAGGCATATGACAAAATTTTCAAAAAATACCTTTTCTGTAAAAATGTTCCAAAAAGCCCTCGGCTTTGCCGATTGGATGCAAAATTTACCCAACAAGATGATGCCTCCTCCGATGAGGCTGATGCAACTAGGCTCATTGTTTTGGCAATCCCGAGTCCTGTATGTTGTAACGCGGCTTAATATTGCAACACTACTCGGCGATCAGAAGCTCCCTGTCCGAGAACTTGCCACCAAAGCCACCTGTAATTCAGATAGTCTCTACCGACTGCTACGCATGCTAATATCAATGGGGATCTTTGCCGAACCTGAATCTGGCGTCATTGCCAATAATAAAGTCTCCACTTTCCTTAATGACGCCCATCCCCAATGTGTACGGGCTATGATTCTAATGCACAACTCCCCAGAAATGACTAAGCCATGGATTGAGGAGCTTGAAAATGGAATTTGCAGTGGAGAGATTCCGTTTAGCTTGGCGCATGGCAACAACCTGTTCGACTACATGGATAGCAATCCAAACTTTGAAAACTTGTTTTCCAAAGCGATGGACTCAACAGAAGCGTTAGTTGGCAATTCCTTTCTCACAGATTTTGACTGGGGTCTCTATGAACGTCTAATTGATGTTGGCGGCTCAAAGGGATCGAAAACAATTGCCATTTTAAAAGAGTATCCGCAGCTCAAAGCAGTAGTGTTCGATCGCCCACAGGTAATCGAGGAAGCACAAAATTATTGGCAAGATAAGGTCGATGCATCTGTATTGTCACGCATTGAATTCGTTGGTGGTGATGCTCGCGAAAGTGTGCCTACAGCCAATGGAGATAGGGATATTTATCTGCTATGTGCTGTGCTACACGGTCTTAGCGATACCGATTCTGTTCAGATTCTGCGCAATATATCCCATGCATCTGGTTCTTTTAAGACTGATCTTGCCATCTTGGATGCCGTACTGTCCGAACACAGTGAAAGCCTTATGCTAACTTCTTTCGATATGCAGATGTTGATGGGAACAGAGGGGCGTGAACGAACGGCAAAGGAATGGGAATGCCTGTGTGCTAAAGGTGGCTACAGTATAGAGCAGACATTTAATACTCGGTCTCTTTGGAAGCTTCAGCTATTGCGAATGGGATAATCGAATGTCCGCTTTTGGCTGGAAGCGTAGATTTAACTATCTAGTAAACGTGATCCATCATTCAGTTCCATGTCATAGAGCAGTGTTATGTTGATATTACGCATCATCGACACTCACAACCAATCGTTGGAGCTGTGATGCAAGCAGCTAAACCTTTCTGACCCGGAACGTGCGTCCTTTCAACTTGCCGTCAGCCATTTTATTGAGTGCTGTTGCAACCGCATCCCGGGTAACAGCCACGTAAGACCAGTTATCAAAAATCTGAATCTTGCCGACCTGTTTACCTGCAATACCATTTTCACCGGTCAAAGCACCGAGAATATCGCCGGGACGCAGTTTCTGTTTTTTACCGCCACTGATCTGCAAGGTTGTCATCATCGGCTTCATTACCGATTCATTCAACAACTCAAGCGAAGGAAGAGCCTCACTTTCAATTTTCCGGCCAATGTAATCACCGAGCATTGTCATCTTGTAAGCACTTTCACGATACAGGGAACAAGCAATACCTTTGCTCCCTGCCCTACCTGTACGACCGATACGATGCACATGTACTTCAGGATCATGTGCAATGTGATAGTTGATCACGGCATCCAGCGCATCGATATCCAGTCCGCGCGCAGCAACATCGGTTGCAACAAGGATGGAAACACTTTTATTGGCGAAACGTACCATGGTCTGATCACGATCCCGCTGTTCCAGATCACCATTGAGAGCAAGTGCAGAGAAACCAAAACCGGTGAGTTTGTCGGCCACCTCTTCTGTATCTTTTTTGGTATTACAAAATACCAGAGTCGATTCCGGTTTATGCTTGAGCAACAGCAGGCGCAATGCGATCAAACGCTGCTCATTATCTTCAACCATATAAAAATGTTGAGCGATGCTGCTATCATCGTGTGTAGATTCCACTTCCACCATGACCGGTTTAAGCATAATACGTTTGGAAATCTTCTTGATCTGATCCGGGAAAGTAGCACTGAATAGCAACGTCTGTCGCCATTTAGGAACCTGAGAAACAATGCTGTCCAGCACATCCTGAAAACCCATATCAAGCATACGATCCGCTTCATCCAGCACCAGCATGTTCACATGATTTAATTTCAGCGTACCGCGATTCAAATGATCTTCAATACGTCCCGGAGTCCCGACAATAACATGGGCTCCGTGCTCAAGAGAACCAACCTGAGGGCCGAAGGGCATGCCACCACACAGGGTCAACACCTTCACGTTAGGCAGCGTACGGGCCAACCTACGTAACTCTTTGGCAACCTGATCGGCCAGTTCCCGCGTAGGGCAAAGTACCAGTGACTGTACGTGATAAGCCTTCACATCCAGCTTCTCCAGCAGACCAAGGCCGAATGCTGCCGTTTTCCCTGAACCGGTTTTAGCCTGTGCAATCACATCTTTGCCTTCAAGAATCAAAGGCAGGCTCTGCGCCTGAACCGGTGTCATCGCCTCATAACCAAGAGACGAGAGATTGGCTATCAAATTGGGCTGCATGGAGAGTGTTGAAAATGAAGTCTGGCTCACTGAATATCCTGTATTGTACCGATGTTATTGCGCTGAATCTGTCTTGCTCTTCCATTCAAATGCTGGTTTTTTCGGGGCAGCTTTGACTCTGTATTTGAGTTGAAGTCCTTTCAAAAAATTACGTAATACCTGATCCATGCAGTCACGGTAGCTTTTATGGTTGGTCTTGCGGAAAAAAGCACTGAGTTCATGCTTACTCATTGTCCAACCGGCGAGTTCCAGAATCGCCAGTATATCGTCATCTTTCAGGTTCAGGGCAATACGTAATTTTCTGAAAATAATATTATTGTTCAGCCGTTGCTCAGGAACAGGTTGTGGCCCTTCCCGTTTACCGCGTTTATCAATAATCAAACCATTGAGAAATACTGCCAATATGGTGTCAGCAAACTCTCTTTGAGCAGGATCATCATCCTTTTTCAACCAGGCACTTATCTGTTCCCGCGTGACTTCAAAACCAGCCAGACCAAACAGAGCGATCATTTTATTATCATTAAAATCAAAGGCATAGCGAACACGGCGCAGAATATCATTATTAGTCACCGGGAACACACCTCGCCATGATAGTAGAATCAGAATCGCATAAGCCATGATGGTAAACAGGATTATAACAATCCGTTTTCATCAAATATCAAACAGCGATACGGACGAAGTTAACATCCTGTGAGTTGGGGTCAAACCAGCGGGTCTTTTAAGCGGCATCATCCAGACTGTAGACTCGCATGACATGCGATGATTCGGCTGCATCCAACAGGATGCCTAAATAGTAGACCCTGCCTCAGACTGGCCGGATCACTTGCACCTAAGCTTGTTGCATAACCTTCACAGAATCCTCAAACATCAACACAGAAATCAATACAAACAGAGTTCCGAGTGCTACGCCTACTCCTGTGAAATGGTTGATTGCTTCATAAAAATGAAAAGCACCAAAGATAAAAACCAATAATGCAGATATAAATAAAGAAGTCTTCATGACTAACCTCGATTAAAACTTTATAAAGCAACTCTGACAAGGCGAAGTGACAGCGTGATGACATGAAAAAAACTATAAACACACAATTATTTTGCACTTATGGGTAGGGGCGGCATAGTTTAGCAATGAAAATCATCACAGCCAATCTCAACGGTATCCGAGCCGCTTCACGTAAGGGCTTCTGGGACTGGTTCAATGACCAGCAGGCCGATTTCCTCTGCTTACAAGAGCTAAAAGCACACGAACACCAGCTACCGCCTGAGTCGATGTGTGATGATTATCATCGCTCATATCATTTTGCGGAGAAACCCGGTTATTCCGGTGTCGCACTCTACTCAAAGAAGAAACCTGATGCTGTTCATGTCGGACTCGGCTCCATTGATCCCGATACCGACTGGTCTCATTTCGACGCAGAAGGACGTTTTGTCATGGCTGATTTCGGCAAACTATCCGTTATCTCAGCCTATTTCCCTTCAGGTTCAGGCACGGCTATGCGTCAGGCAGGAAAGATGGTCTTTCTTGAGCAGTTTCTGCCATTGATGAACAAACTCAAGAATCAGGGTCGGGAGTTGATGATCTGTGGAGACATAAACATAGCTCACAAACCCATCGATCTGAAAAACTGGCGCGGTAATCACAGACACTCCGGTTTCCTGCCTGAAGAACGTGCCTGGTTCGATCAATGGCTGGCTTCAGGTTTTGTTGATGTATTTCGATCTCTTTACCCTGAAAAAGAACAATACAGCTGGTGGTCCAATCGCGGTCAGGCCCGCGCCAATAATGTTGGCTGGCGTATAGACTATCATATCTGCACCCCTGAACTGACAGCTTCTGCTAAAGAGGTGGCAGTTTATACCGAGAAATGGTACTCTGATCATGCACCTGTTACGTTGACCATTGGAGGCTGAATGAGTGGCATAAAACCTGTAAAGGACTTACAGGAACTGGCGCAATCACTGGCAAGTGTCGCCGGCATCTCTAAACACCTGAATGTACTTATCTTTGGTGCAGGCCTTGGCGGCCTGGCCATGCTGGAAGCATTAAGGAATCTGAAAGACGTATCCGTCCATGCCATCGTCGACATCGAAAAAGAACCGCCCGCCTTCCAACTGGCCCGAGAATTGAACATACCCACATCAAACGATAGAGATAGCGTACTTTCAACCTTTAACGGTAGCATCATTATTGATGTGAGTGGAGACAGGGATCTGCATCTAAAGCTTACTGAACACACAATAAGCCATGAGCTTGAACTTATTTCAGCCAAATCTGCCAAACTGCTCTTTGATATGGCCAATCAGGAAGTGATCAACGAGCGAACGATTCAGGATCAGAACACACGCTTAAGCCTGCTCGACAGCTTGTTAGAAATCACCCTGTTACTGGAGCATCGCCCCCCTATTCAGGATATCACCAGCCGCTCATTTGCTGATATTCATAGTCATGTCGATGCCACCAGAGGTATGGCCCTGATGTTTGATAAAGAGAGCGATAAACCTCTCTTTATCGGAACCATCGGTGATAAGGAACCTAAATGTTCCGGTAATCAGTGCGATTTCGTAGCATGTCAGGCCATCAACGATGCCTGTCATACCTTAACCGTAAAAGATCGATACAAGGTATTTGAAACAGCTATCAAGCCAGGTTGTTCAGAGCTCAGTAATTCCTACAATGTTGTCATTCCGCTATGGCAAGGCCCGCGCATGTCCGGTGCACTGTTGTTTAATATTCCAACGCCATTGAGCAAAGCACAGATAAGCAGCCTCGAAATGGCATCGGCACATCTGAATATAGCCTTCAAGACACTGGATCACTTCCAACAACTTGAAGAGATGGCCATCTTTGATGCACTGACCGGCGTATTTAACCGTCGTAAATTTGATATGCAGCTACATCAGGAGGTCAGCCGTGCTAACCGCATGACAACCGGCACCCTGGCCTGCGGTTTCATTGATCTGGATAACTTTAAACAGATTAACGACACCTATGGTCACCCTGTTGGTGATCTGGTACTCAAACACATAGGCCGTAGCATTGAAAGCTGCCTGAGAGACTATGATCTCTGCGCCCGTTATGGCGGTGATGAATTTGTTATCCTTGTCCCTGATCATGAACCCATAGATAAAGAAGAACTTGAAGCGATTGGCAAGCGTATACTAGAAAGCGTTTCTGAATTCAGTATGCCTGAGAAAGAGGAACTGAAAGTCACTGTTTCAATCGGTATTGCCATTCAGCCCAATAATAGTGTCAGAGCGGAATCCCTGCTCAAGCAGGCTGATGAAGCCCTATATAAGGCCAAACATGCAGGTAAAGCCTGCCTGCGCATTGTTTCCGATTAAATCCGGTTACAAACATGCCAGACGTCGGCAACTTCAGAGTTTAGCTTGAGCCACGATATTAAAATAACCGCCCTTTTCCAGCTTCGCCAAGGTTAACTCAGAGCCCCAAACACAGCCTGTATCCAACCCCAACACATGAGGCTGACTATCAACCAGACCTTTGGATGCCCAGTGCCCATAAACCACATTGCAATCAATCACCCAACGCAGTTTGTGATGAGCATACCAGGGTTTATCTTTATGATTACTACTCTCACCTGTTCGTACATCCCAGTTAAACAGACCATCGCGGGTACAGTAACGGGTTCGTGTAAAGACAGCTGCAGCAAACAGTAAACGCGTCGGATCATGCTTATCCGGTTCACGAATAGGGAACTTCACATGATGCAGCTGATGACAAAATTCACGCCAGTCATCGCCCTGTAATTGCGCTTCGACTTTGCGCGCTCGCTTCTGCGCCTTTATCAGTGACCAGTCAGGATGGATTCCCGCATGTACCATCGCCCAGCAAAGCTCCTCATCATAGTGTAACAGAGGCCTGTAACGCAGCCAGTCGATCAACTCATCGGCATCGCTGGCATCCAGAACATCATCAAGAGTATCCCGACGGTAGGTTGAACCGCCGGAGGCAAGCTCCAGCAGATGCAAATCATGATTCCCCAGCACACAAATACATGCATCACCCAACCCTTTGAGAAAGCGCAAGGTTTTCAATGAGTCAGGGCCCCGGTTTACCAGATCCCCGACACACCAGAGTTTGTCTGAATCAGGATTGAAATCCACCTGATTGAGAATACTCATCAATGGCTTATAACAGCCCTGAATATCGCCAACCACATAAACTGCCATAGCAGTAACCTAACCTTTTGCTTTCACCGCGACCAACAGTTGAGGAATAAATTCACCCAATTCAGCTGCCATAATCGCAAAGTCGGCATCAAAACGGCTGGCATCATCATCTGCTGAATCGCCTGCGCCATCAACAATTTCCGTATCAAAGCGCATACGTTTGACTGAAAGATCTTCACTGAGGACAAACGAGAGTCGCTCCTGCCAGTTCAGTGCGAGTTTTTTAACCCGATAACCTGTATTAATATGCGCCCGAACCTCGCCTGATCCCAGATCAACATAAGAACAGCGAATAATGCCCTCATTTTCATTGCTTGATCGCATCTCACAGGCATCTTCAATCGTGAAGCCTGCTGGCACATCCTGATCATTCAACAGCCAGGATGTCATTGCAGCTTCCAGAGATTCATCCGTAGATGGTGAAACCACATTGAAACTACCCAGTGTTTTGCGCAGATGTTCAATCAACTCTTCCGCTTTTTTAACACTGGATGCATTGACAATAAACCAGCCCTGTTTTGGCAAGATGGCAGCATAAGTCTGGCTGCTTTTAACCAGTGCTCTCGGCATCAACTCCTGCAACACCGTGTCTTTGATATCCTGCCGTTCTTTACGACCAACCGGACGACCAGCCTGTTGCTCGATCTCCTGAGCTTTCAACTCCACCTCTTGTTTCACCAGAGATGCTGGCAGCACTTTATCTTCACGACGCAAACAGAGCATCAGATTGCCATCAGTTTGATGCACCAGCATTAGTCCTTCATTACCCAGCGGTGAACACCAGCCCTGAGCTGACATCTCCATCTGGCCGCAGGCTCGTGCCTTGCGTGTTTCAAGTGCTGTATGCAACGCTTGTGCATCCAGCTTGAATTCGTCTTCAAATTTGTAGAAGTGTATGTTTTTAAACCACATTAATTGTTACATCCTGTCGATGGAATAGGACTGAAATAGTCCATGAGTTACCGAAACAAGCGCGCAATGTACCAAAGCATCGGCAGTTCACAACTGTCGGATAAAAGCTACATCTCGGTCTTCATCATTCAAGCCAACAGCGCTATACTTAGCTGTGATGGCTGACACAATAGACACTATTCCTTTTAACAACTCCACTCCCGGTACGCTGGGCGTAGAGATGGAGTGGATGAGTGTCGATATTGATAGCGGTCAACAGGTTCCTCTGGCACCCTATGTGTTTGCCAACATTGATAAAACACCGCGCATCAAACCCGAACTGTTCACTTCGATTGTTGAAATCAATACCAGCATTCACAATAGCACATGCCATGCCATGCAGGAGTTACATCTGCTCTATAAACATGTGGACGCACTACTATTGCAAAAAAATGGTGCCCTGCTCTCTTCCGGCACACATCCGGTCTCTCACTGGCGCGACCAGACAGTAAGTAACGACGCTCGTTACAACCGGCTTATGCAGCGACTGCAATGGGTGGCCCGGCGCTTTAACATCTGCGGCATACACACGCATATCGGCATGCCCGATGGTAATACCTGCATCAGGGTCATGAATCACCTGTTGCCTCTCATGCCCGTATTTCTGGCGATCTCAGCCAATTCACCCTTCTGGCATGGAGAGAAAACAGGGCTTGCTGCCAGTCGCATCAAGATTTTTGAAGGTTTAAGTCAGGGGGGCATGCCATTTTATTTTGCTGACTGGCAGGATTTTGAACATTGCACTGCAAGACTGAAAGCTACAGGCAGTATCGATTCTGTACGTGATATCTGGTGGGAAATGCGCCCTCACCCTGATTTTGGCACACTGGAAGTACGCATCGGAGACATGCCGCTCAATGATGATGATGCAGCAGCCTATGTTGCCTATGTCCGGGCTGAAGCAATGGCAGCGATCACTCGCACTGAACAACTAAAAGTACACCCTTCGCTTATTCGTGAAAACCGCTGGCGAGCATGTCGATATGGCATCCACGCTACAATTATTGACCCTTTTACTGAAGAGCTCTCGCCGGTACTGGACTGGCTGGAGAAACGACTGGATCAACTTCGCATGTATAGCATCGATGGGAAAGAGCTCGAACTGATAGCCAAGAGAATCCCCGTTTGGCGAATAAACGGTGGCGGTGCGCAATGCCAACGTAAACTGTATGATACAAACAATGATTTTTCAGCCATGGTTCAATCCATGCGCGAAATGGACGGGTGGTCATCATGAGTGTAACTGTCGAACAACTTGCTGCAGCTGTGGACTCGGTCATGCCGGAAGTGATAAAAACACGCCGTTATCTACATCAGCACCCTGAACTTTCAGGTGAAGAAGAGAAAACAGCACGCCTGGTGGCAAAAAACTGTCGAGAACTGGGACTCAAGGTTCAGGAACATATTGGCGGCCATGGCCTCCTGGCCACGCTGCTCGTTGATGAAAACAAACCGTGGATTGCATTTCGTGCCGATATGGATGCACTTCCCATTCAGGATACGAAACAATGTCCATACGCCTCACGCATCGAAAAGGTTTCCCACACCTGTGGCCATGATGCACATACATCTACCCTGCTGGGCACTATCCATGTGCTCTCTGACTTGAAAGAGCAACTACCATACAATGTCGCTTTTGTATTCCAGCCTGCCGAGGAAACCTGTGAAGGTGCGAGTGCGATGCTGCGTGATGAACTGTTTGCCGGTATCAGTCCCGAACAGATCTATGCACTGCATGTTTATCCCTATCTGCCTGCAGGGTGCATAGGGCTCAGGAAAGGCCCGATGTGTGCTGCTGCCGATATGTTTGAGGTCGAAATATTCGGCCGTGGTGGTCATGCCGCACGGCCACATGAATGTATTGATGTCGTGCTGGTAGCCTCTCAGGTTATTCAGGCTCTGCATCAGATCGTCGGCCGCAGGGTCAACCCCCTGCATCCGGCTGTACTCACCATCGGTCAGATTCACGGCGGCCATGCCGGCAATGTCATTCCCGATCACATCTCTTTTTCAGGCACTTTTCGCAGCCTGCATCCTGAGGCACATGAGGAGATCCGCATGCGCATGGATCGCATCATTCGCCAGACTGCTGAAGCATGGGGAGCAACCGCAAAGTTCACCCTGAGACAGGCTACCCCTGTATTGATCAATAACACCAAGCTGCTTTCACAAGCCACTGAAATACTTCAAGAAATAACGCCCGATATTGCACTTATCAATATCGATGAAGCATCCATGGGCGGTGAGGACTTTGCAGAGTTTCTGCGCGATATTCCGGGCTGTCTATTCCGTTTAGGCACAGGTGCAGGCCCTGAAACCCGCTATCCGCTACATCACCCAAGCTTTGATATTGATGAGTCATCCATGCGCTCAGGCATCGCCGCTTTTGCAGCCCTTGCCCTGAATCAACAAGGTTATAGATAAGTAAATCATAGCGTTCATCTGAACTGGTTAAACATGAGAACAACAGGGTTTGCCGTATTTCCAATCAGGTATGGTTCACTCCCTACCAACTGAAAGTCGTGCCTTTCGTAAAAGCGGATAGCAGCTTCGTTCTTTTCCCAGACCCGTAGCCAGATACCTGAATAACCAGCTTCTCTGGCTCTCTTCTCTACTGCTGCAAGCATAGCACTTCCAATACCTTTTCCAGACTCTCCATCGCGAACATACAGACGAACCAGCTCTATCACCCTGCCTGCTGAGAGATTAACGGGCTCAGGTGTTTCAACAAGCTTTGCATATGCCATCAACTCAGATTCACACTCAGCAAGCAGGTAGGTGACGCTTGAACCAGCGATTTCCGATCGTATCAGCTCGGGGGCAAAGATATTCGACAAGTAAAACTTCATATCATCGACTTCAACAATATCACCATAGGCTATAGCAAACGTATTGCGCCCGAGTTCAACCAAAGCAGCCACATCATCCGTCTTTGCCAAACGGATGTTATGATGACCAGTTCTATCAGTATCACCGACGAGCAAAGGTGTTGTTTGGATCATCTTATTCGCCAATGTCTTCACTCCAGAGCTCCGGATTGGTCGCTATAAATGACTGCATTAAATCCCTGCACCGCTTATCATCAAGAACAACAACCTCTACTCCTTGTGATCGTAAGTGTGCTTCGGGGCCGCAAAATGTTCGATGCTCTCCAACCACAACTTTTGCAATGCCGTAAAGTAGCACCGCGCCACTACACATCTCACAGGGGGACAGTGTCGAATACAGGATGGCTCTTTGATAATCAGCTGCTTTCAAACGCCCTGCATTTTCCAGACAATCCATTTCCGCATGCAACACAACACTGCCCTTTTGCACGCGCCTGTTGTGCCCACGTCCTGCAACCTGTCCATCAATAACGAGTACCGAGCCGATTGGAATACCTCCCTCAGCCAGTCCTTTTTCCGCCTCATCAATTGCAAGCTTTATAAATGCGCCCGTCATCCCTGCCTCGTTTTAAAATGAATTGAAAACATTCAACTGTCTATTTGTTAGCCGGTCAATAGTATTTCAGAATCGCATATGTGAAATATATCTTGAAATACCTGGAGGGATGATTGGTCATTTTTTTCTTCATTCTGGGCACTGCGGGCCTGTGGATTCCATTGACTATTTTCCTCTTCCTGCTGCAAATTGTAGCCTGGGTCTTTGGATCCACACTTACTTTTGCAGATCTGCTTAGAAGGTTTATCGCAGGCCTGGTTCCTCTAAAACCATTAACAGGTGCCGCAGACTGTCTGATATCTGCGCTACTTGGTGCTGCTGCTTTATTTTATTATGGCCTACAAACAGCACAGCCTGAATGGATCATCGCAGCCGGGGCATTCCCGGTCATGTTCGGCCACCTGGGCGACAAACTACTTTTCAAGCCCTCTGTCACAGTGATGGAGACTCCTGTGAAAACATCATGGACTTACTATTCACCCTCCTGATTACTCTCGGAACAGTGTGGATAGGGTTGGCTGCATGGTACTTGAAAGATCTGACTGCATTCACATAATAATTATTCAGACAGCGAGATCATGAGCTACCACCACTCGTCCATGCTTTCACAGGCCTTGAATTCTGGACACCTGCACCTTATACATAGCCTATGTTAAGAATCTTATTTGTACTTTTTATCCTTGTCCCATTGCTGGAGCTGTGGCTACTCATTGAAGTAGGCAGTGGTATTGGCGGACTCTCCACGATCGGACTCTGTCTGTTAACGGCAGCACTGGGTGGGTTTCTGATTCGCTACCAGGGACTATCAACACTGGTTGATGCGCAGAAACGCATGACACACGGTGAAGCCCCTGTTGATCACGGACTTCACGGCCTGATGATCGCCTTCTCAGGTATCCTGCTGTTCACCCCGGGTTTTATTACCGACAGCCTTGGTTTCCTGCTACTCGTTCCACCATTTCGCAGTTTCCTGATCGGCAGACTTCCTGTTCAGAAAATTAACAGGCCTCATCAGCCGCAACATGGCGGCAGAGCCGACTCGAACGTGATCGACGTTGAAGTGATCACTCACGACAAACATTAGTCTCATCTGTGTTTCGGATCACTTGACCTGATGCGCTCCACCCATACATTACGTTTTAATATTTCTGGAGGTACTATGAATCAAGCAACAATGACATCATCCACCCAACTGGCTGACGATCGCATCAGTTTTCTGGGCAAAACCTACGGCATGCTCGCTCTATGTATCGCAACCGGCAGTGCCGGTGCCTATCTGTCGATGGGATTCGCGTTCCCGCAGGAACATCCGTTCATGATGCTATTCATCATGATTGGTGGCATTTTTGCTGTGCAGGCAGTACGTCATATTAAAGGTCTGAATTTTGTTGCCCTGATTGGCTTTGGTGCCATTACCGGCATGGCTATCGCGCCACTGGTTGGCATGGTTGCTGCCAAGTCTCCGACTCTGGTTACGCAAGCCTTTCTGACAACAGCTGTAGCCTTTGTAGCACTGACAGCCTACACCTTCATCTCCGGTCGCGACTTCTCATTTCTAAAAGGTTTTGTCTGGACTGGTCTCGTTGCCATGATCGTGCTGGGACTATCCAACTATTTCTTCTTTGAGTCGCCAATACTCGCACTTTCAATCTCAGGTATTGGTGTGTTGTTGTTCTCTGCATTCATACTCTACGACACATCTAACATCCTGCGAGACTACCCGAATAACGAGTATATTTCAGCCGCACTGACCCTGTATCTTGATGTTTTTCTGCTCTTCCAGAACCTGCTCGCCATGTTCGGTCTGCTCAACGACGATTAAGTATCTAACGACAAAGTAGATGGATTGATGATGCGGCCTGTTTTCAGGCCGCATTTTCGTTAGTATCTGCCCTGTCCTTTCAAGACTACAAATATTAACACGGAGATGACTATGCTGGACAAAGCGTTGATGGAAATTCTGGCCTGCCCGAAATGCAAGGGTAAAATCTACTATAATGACTCCAAAAATGGACTCGTCTGTGATGCATGCCAACTTGAATACCCGATCCGTGATGACATCCCCGTGATGCTTATTGATGAAGCCAGAGATCTTCGCGCCGCTTAAAACGCTGCCGCCATGGCTTTTCTTGTTCATTTCTTTTTCTTCCTCCTCCGCCTGCTGCCGGTAAGGCTGGTCGGCGCTCTCGGCGCCGGTGTTGGACGAATGCTTTATATGATTGATGCAAGACACAGGAACATCACTCTGCGCAACCTGGACCGCATTTATCCAGACAAAGATGATGGCTGGAAGATCAGGGTGGCGCACGAATCCTTTGCTGAAATGTGCCGTACCATGTTTGAGCTTCCACACGTGTTCCTGCGTTCACAGGATTTTCTCTTTTCCCGCATTGAATTTGATGGCTTGGAACAGCTTGAACAAGCGCGAGAGAGAGGTCATGGCATCATTTTTGTAGCTGCTCATCACTGCAACTGGGAACTCGGTGCACTGCTTATTTCACCATCGAACTCGCTGTATCGCACCGTACGCCAAAAACCATTGGAAGAATTCCTCAAATCAAGCAGAGAACGTTTCGGCAACAGACTACATGATCGTAATAAGAATATGCGCTGGCTTCCCAAGGCTTTGCGAGCAGGGGAATCTGTTTCCATGCTGGTAGACCAGCATCTTTCTACAGCCACACCTGTACCATTCATGGGTCACACAGCTTTAACAACTACCCTGCCTGCAGCCTATGCACGCAAATACCGGACACCTGTTTTTTCCGGGACACTACACCGCATAGGACACGGTTTCCGCTTTCGATTTGAGCTACGAGAAATCATCTTTCCCGAGAAAAAACCCAATAAGGAAGAGGATCTTTTCCTGTGCACATCTCTGATTTCCGACAAACTGGCCGAGGCCATCTCGTTGCGCCCTGAACTCTGGCTCTGGTTACATCGCCGCTGGCTCTATCTGGATGAAAAAGAACAGGTAAACAGATGAGAAAGCATAAACCTGTCCCCCGCTCTCGCTGGCAAGCATCGCAAAAGCAGATGCTGACCCGGTGGAAGAAAAAAAATTTGAAACTTGAACGTGCCAGACTGGAACTAACCCTGATGCCTCTGTTGCTGCAACAGGTCAAACAGTTCCCTGAAAATAGCAGTGTACTTGAAGTCGGCTCCGGTCCTGTCTGTATTTCCCAATTTCTACCTCTGCAGCACAAAACATTTATCGATCCATTGATTAATGATTTCAGACGTATGTTTCCCGGCGAACTACCCGAAGAGGGAGAACAACTGGCCACGGAGGCCGAGAGAATCAAAAAGGAGAACAACAGCTATGATCTGATCATATGCCTGAACACCCTCTCCTTTTCACTCAACCCGGAACTGGTGATTAATGAAATTGAGCGCCTACTTAAATCTGATGGTACATTTATACTTGAAATGCGCACCCACAGCCAGTTTGAAGCCAGACTGCACTACTGGGCATTAAGGTTGTTGCCACAGTTGGCAAAAGGGACACGCCCTTATTACTACTCACTGCGCGGCATTCGCAACACTCTAAAGCGTCATTTTATCATTAAAGAAGAGAAAAAACTGGGTAACAGTATACCCTGGCTACCACTTCTGAAAAGGGAGAGAAGGCTCTTTATCTGCAAGGATCTCAATAGCGGACAGGAAAAGGTATGACTCAAACAAAACATCTTTTACTCATGCCACCCAACTGGATTGGCGATGTCATCATGGCCCAACCTGCCATGCAGGCCATTGTTACCCACTACCGCGTACACCTGGGCTACAGCCGCATTACAGTCTCTGGCCGAGGCTGGCTAAAAGAGCTACTTCCTTATCTGAACCTGGGCGATGCAGTCTATGCAAGCAAAGTACCGGCAGCGGACACAGCATTCCTCTTTCCCAACAACTTTCGATCTGCCTGGCAATGTAAACAAGCCGGCATTAAAGAGATCATCGGTTACCGTGGCCAGTGGCGCAGACTGTTGCTGAGCTCCCCACTATCGCATCGCTTTGATCTTGGCAGTGAACATCATCGCCTGTTTTTCCTTGATATTGCAAATCAAATGCATATTCCAACACCCACAGAGGATGTCTCTTTAAGCATGCCTGATGGTGACCGGGAAGCTGGACGGACACTGATGGCAGAACACGGCTTAAACCCGGATCGTGTCATCTGCATCGCTCCCGGCGCACAATTTGGCGGTGCGAAATGTTATCCGGCCGAGTTATATGCAGAGATCACATACAGCCTCATTGAGGCTGGCTGGCAACCTCTGATTCTCGGCATGCAGGAAGATTACGACGTTGGTCAGGCCATTTTACAGGATCTGTCCGGCTCACACTGGAATGCAGCAGGCAAAACCACGCTGGCTCAAGCCTTGCAGTTGATCTCAGCTTGCAGGCTTATGCTATGCAATGATTCAGGCCTGATGCATGTTGCAGCAGGCTTGGGAATTCCTACCGTAGCGCCTTTCGGGGCAACTGACCCTGCCCGAACCGCTCCCAGCGGCTCTTCAGTGAAGATCATTTACAAACCTGCTGAGTGTAGCCCTTGCCTGCAACGGGAGTGTTCGGTGGCGGGGCATCCCTGCATGATCAACATCAAACCTCAGATGCTGCTGGAAGCCTGCCTCTCTATGCTGAAATGAAGATACTGATCGTAAAATTGTCCGCGTTTGGTGATATTATCCATTCACTTCCGGCTCTGGATGATATCTTGCAGCACCCTGATGTTGATCAGGTACACTGGCTGGTAGATCAACGTTACGGATTTGTAACAGAGGTGTTTCCTGCAGCTGTGCAGGTACATCGGGTTGCACTGAAAGGTGCACACCCTGTGGTTTCGGTCTGGCAAACGATCCGCAAGCTTCGCGCCATTGGCTTTGATGCAATCATAGATTTGCAAGGGTTGATCAAGTCAGCCGCTATGGCCCGCGCATGTGGATCCCCGGTTTATAATTTTGACAAAAAAGTACTGCGCGAAAAAGCCGCATCGCTATTGACGCAATGTGTCCCCTTTCATCCGGATGAACGACATGTTGTGCAACAATACCGCCGCATAGCAGCAGCAATATTTGATGAAAGAATCCTCTCTGAAGCACCTTCTACTGCCATTCCCTACCGAAGCCCTGCAATCGATTTGGAAAAAAGTAACTGTACTACTGATTCCACACTGCTCGGCAGACTTCAGCTAGAGAAAAACAACTATGTCATCTTACATGCTGCCGGTGGTTGGGAAACTAAACAACTGCCGGAGACTACGTGGCTAACCATTGCCGACGACCTCAAAAACAGGGGTATCACACCTCTGTTTAGCTGGGGCAGTGATGCAGAAGCACTGCAAGCGAAATCTCTGGCTGCCAGGAGTAACGCTTACGCCTTGCCCGAACGCCTGAATATGTCAGCATTGTGCACTCTTATCAAAGGAGCCAAAGCCGTTGTTGGCGCTGATACCGGACTATTACATCTGGCTGCAGCGCTGAATAGAACAACGATCACCTTCTGGGGGCCTTCGGCATCCTGGCGTTCGGCTCCGATAAGCACAGATCAGGATGACATCACGCAAGGAGCAAGGCATTGGCATATCGAATCAAATCCCGAGTGCGGCCCCTGCTTCAAGCGTACATGCAATCAGTTTGTTTGCATGGATGCCATCCGGCCTGAATCCATTTTAAGGATATTACATGAGCTCTGAACAGACTTTCGCTCAAAAAATGCACAAGCTACTGCTGCGTGCTCGCATACCGGCAAGCATCATGATGGGACTGGCTATTCTTGTTTTTGCCAAACCTACCCAAACCAGCTGGCTGATTGGCCTGGCTGTCATCACGCTTGGTGAGCTGTTACGTATATGGGCTTCCGGCCACATCCATAAGTCCGCAGAAGTAACCACCACAGGTCCTTATGCCATGATTCGTCATCCGCTCTACCTTGGCCATTTTCTCGTTGCCATGGGTTTCTGTATCGTATCTGACAGCATGGTCGCATTTATCGTGGTTACACTTTCATTCTTTATTATTTATATGCCAACCTGGAAAAATGAAGAGAACAATCTGATAAACCTCTTTGGTGACACCTATAGCGATTTTATGGCAAAAACACCGGCCCTGTTTCCAACCCGCTGGAACAGTGACATGTTCGGCGGCTCATTCAGCTGGTCGCTGGTAAGTCAGCACCGCGAATGGAAGCATGCTACAGGCTTACTTGCAGGCGTGGTCGGTATGGTACTCTTGGCCATGTGGCACGGTAGCTGGTGAAGTTCAGACTCCCTCTCGTTGCTGTAATACTGGCTAGCCTCTGGCTTCCTGTTTCAGCCTGTGCTGATGGAGTAGCAGCAACTGAATCACAGGCTGCTGCCCCGGCTTGCATGCCTTATATTGGTGAACACTTAGCTTTTAATGTGGGCTGGGAATTCATCAATGCAGGCTCCGCCACTATGGACATACACCCCAAGGGAAATGGCTGGCAGGTCAAAACCTTTGCCCGTACCAACTCGGCACTGGATATATTTAAAAAGGTACGCGATTACATTACTGCAGAAGGTATCTGCGTCGACGGTAAAATGCAGAGCACGGTGTTTGATGCCAATCTGCATGAGCGCAAATACAAAGCGAAGAAGCGCACTGACTTTCTCTGGCAAAAAAATGTAGTTACACATACTCAAAACCAGATTACTGAACACTTCGATGTCCCAGCCGGTCACCTTAGTGTCATCGATGCCTTTCTCGCCACGCGCGGGCTGGAGCTGAAGCCCGGGCAGACCGTAAATATCCCTGTATTTGATTCTCGCAAACAGTATGAGATCGTGGTCAACGTTCTGAACAAGAAAGAGATTTTGAAAACCCCATGGGGTGAAAAGGTAAGCTGTATTATCGTCAAACCGAAACTGAAAACTGCCGGCATTTTCACCAACAAAGGCGAAATGACACTGTGGATGACTGATGATGCGCGCCACATTCCGATCAAAATGATGGCCAAAATCAAGTTCGGACGCATTTTCGCCCACCTCGCTCACTACTCCACAGGCAAATAATCAGAACGATTAACCGGATCTGGCCAGGGTTTGGTTCCATCTGATCAAGCCGCCACAAATATGTTCTGTATAAGCATCAGAAACGCCACAAGCAGCAGCAAGCTGTTGCTTGTGGCGTTGAACGGCAGCACCTGCATTTAAGAATAGTAAGTCAGATGCCCACCGGCTAGGCATATTCAGACTCACCAGTTAATTCATTGATGATTTCGGTGTCGATATGTGCAGAGTTCATACGTATATGAGCAGCCTTATTGATAAATTATATGTATTCAGAAAAACTTGGCTAACGCGTCATTCACGCCGTCACCATTCACAGTTCGGTGAAGATGTCGTGTTGAATGACTGGATCAACCGTTCTGTTAAAGATGGGTTTTACGTTGATGTCGGCTGCTATCATCCTAGTAAATTTTCCAACACCTGGTTCCTGAACAAACGTGGCTGGTCCGGTATCAATATTGATATGGATGCGATCAAGATCGAATGTTTCAACATGGCCCGCCCCAATGATGCCAATATCAATGCAGCTGTTTCAGACAGACAGGAACCGGTAACCGTTTACAACTTCAGCCGTTACGGCCTCGGTTCTACAATTGATGAAGAGGTGGCCGCCAACACTGATATGCCGGTTTACAGTAAAACCGAAATTGAGAGCCGCACACTGACCAATATCATTGATGATACCCGTTTTAAAGATCGCCAAATTGATCTGCTTACTATTGACGCAGAGGGGCATGATTTTGCCGTCATTCGTTCGCTTGATATGACGCGTTATAAGCCAAAAATCCTGCTTACTGAATCACACCTGCTTGATATGGAAGGCATTATGCAACTTCCGATGCATGCCTATCTGGTCGAACAGGGCTATAGACTGCTCAACTGGGTCGGTTTCACCCTGATCTATGCCCTGCCGGATAATGGCCTGCTCAAAGACCGTTAAGTCACATGCATACTATGCCATCACTGGCAGTCGTCATCTCAACCTATAATGCTCCGGACTTTTTGCACCTGACGCTGGAAGGGTATCGCAAACAGAGCGATTTAAACTTCTCCATCTACATCGCAGATGACGGATCAAAAAAGGAAACCACAGAACTGATTCAACAGTTTCAGAAAACATTCCCTGTGCCCATTCAGCATATCAGTCAGACTGATAACGGCTTTCGCAAGGCACGCGTCCACAACAAGGTTATTGCACGGATCAAAGAGCCTTATACACTACTTACCGATGGCGACTGCATTCCCCTGCCCGGCCTTGTAGCTGCTCACCGTCGCTTTTCTGGTGATCGTTATTTCATCAGTGGAAGCAGGATTCTGTTATCACAGCCATGGACAGTTCAACTGTGCCATACAGGGCAATTGACTACTGATCAGTCAGCCCTGTCATGGTTCAGACAACGACTGGCTGGCAACATTAATCGCCTGATACCGTTGCTCATACCAGCCAGGCTTGGTTCTGCATCTGAAAAGCTAGCAGGCATTCGCGGCTGCCATCTATCCTGCCCAACCTCAGCCCTGATACAGATCAACGGCTTTGATGAGGCATTTGAGGGATGGGGTCGTGAAGACTCCGATCTTACGGCCAGATTGATGCATGCAGGATTCAAACGGAGAAACCTGCGCGGCCTGCCGGTCTTGCATCTCTGGCACGAAGAATTCTCCCGCCACCGTCTGGAAGAAAATGATGAAATGCTGCAGACTTGTCTGGATGAAAAACGCATTGAAGCAGTCTGTGGACTCAGACAACTCGGAGACACCCATGCCTGAGATCTCTGTTTATATTATTGCCTATAACGAAGAAGAGAAGATTGCCGCAGCAGTCAGCAGTGTCCTTTGGGCTGATGAAGTTATAGTGGCTGATTCACACAGCAGTGATCGCACAGCAGAGATCGCCAGTGAGCTGGGAGCACGCGTCGTACAGTTGGACTTTGAGGGCTTCGGAAAATTGCGCAATGATGCCATTGCAGCCTGCACACACGATTGGGTTTTCAGCCTTGATGCTGATGAGCGCTGCACCAAAGAAGCTGCTGAAGAGATTCGCAGCATCACAAACTCTGCCGAACCTGCCGATGCCTGGTATACGCCGAGAAAAAACTGGTTCATGGGGCGATGGATTAAATATTGCGGATGGTATCCGGATTACCGACAACCACAGTTATTCAAAAAAGGTAGCCTGCTGTTTAATGATGCCGATGCAGTCCATGAAGGTTATCAAATCACAGGTAGCGTTGCTTATATGAAATCGGCTATCTGGCAGATTCCTTTTAGAAACATGGCTCAGGCGATCGATAAAGTTAACCGCTATTCCACACTTGGTGTTGAAAAACTGGAACGCAAAGGCGTAAAACACGGAATGAACAAGGCCGTGCTGCGAGGATTATGGTCGTTTATCCGGATCTACTTCCTCAAACGGGGATTTCTTGATGGCTGGCCAGGTTTTGTCATCGCATTCAGTAACCTTGAAGGCGTATTTTACCGCTATGCCAAGCTATGTGAGAAAAAACATGGTTGGGATAAACCTCCGGAATGATGAAACTACTGCATATAGTTCGCCGCTATGGTCCGGTTGGCGGCATGGAACGTTATGTCTGGGAGCTAACCCGGGAACTTGCCGCCATGGGCCACGAAGTCACAGTATTGTGTGAAACGCTTGAGGCTGATCCCGCGGACGCTTCTGATATCAATATTGTAGAGCTGGGTTCTATACGGTCAAAGCCTCGCTGGCTGGCACACCTGCGTTTTTCTCATAAAGTCTCGCAATGGGTGGCCACTCACCCGGATGCCAACCGCATCATTCACAGCCACGAACGTACTGCAGTGCATCAGATCACCACCTTTCACGGCCCTCCGTTTGCCCTGGTTCGCAATAAACCTTTGTGGAAACGTTTATCACCCCGCATATACGCCAACCTGTGGCTGGAGAAACGAGAACTGTGCGGACCACAGGTCAAAGCAGTCATCCCCAATTCACCCATGATTGCGGCATCACTATTAGAATTTTACCCGGAACTGGGCTCTACACTGGTTGAGCCGATTGTGCCCGGTGTGGGAGATATTCCGACCAGAGCTCCAAGAACAGTCAGTGAGAGCGGTGGTGTGATCGGTTTTGTCGGTAAGGAGTGGAAACGCAAAGGGCTGGATATTGCAGTCGCTATCGTTGCTCAATTACGCCTTCGCCGTCCTGATCTGGAGTTCGTTGTTGCAGGACCCAAGCCAAAAGAAGTGCGTTTTCTATTTAATGGCTGGGATGGCGGATATACCCTGCTCGGAGAAGCTGACGCCACACAGCTTTACGCAGGTTTTGATCTTTTACTACACCCTGCAAGACAGGAACCTTACGGTATGGTTATTGCTGAAGCCCGGGCAGCAGCGGTTCCGGTACTTGTTTCAGATCTATGTGGTATCAGCGCAGAGCTTGATGCCGTGCAGGTTATGAGCCTTGCTTCAGACCATATTGAATGGTCTTACGCCTGCGAGCAGATGCTCACACACCAGCCTGAAAGGGTCATCCACAGTTGGCATGATGTAGCAACAGAACAGATTAAATGTTACAGGCAAACACTCTAACAAGCAGACTTTACCAAGCTGTGAATACTTACTACTTCTTCCAGCGATGTGCCACTTTATGAATAATGAACTGATGCGTTACATAGCTCCATTCACTGATACGACTGAATATTTTCGGCATTCGATCCTGCTCTGCTCGCCGCCACAGAAAGATACCGGCTGCAACCATCATGATCTGAGACACCCACATACTCCAACCGGGGAAGGCCCCTTGAGACACCTGCCTGTGCAACATCAATTGCACATTGTAGACCATAACCAACAGCGCAATCCCGGCAATCAAGGAGCTGGCTTTACCTGATCGTTTCTGCGTTAGCGAAAGTGGCAAAGCAAAGAAAAACAGTACAATCAATGTCGTTGGCAGCAGAATGCGTCGATTCCATTCCGCCACCGACTCAGGGCTGCTCTGATCGTGTGCAGCCGCCCATAGCTCTTTCACCGTCATCATGGTCACATGATCTGATGATGTTCTCTTCTTCCATTTCCCACTCGTTACAGGAATGGTAACAATATAATTATCAAAGGAGAGCATACGTTGGTCTGCACCCTCACCTTCCAGCCTTACGCCTGAGCGCATTCTTAACTCAAGATAGCTTCCACTCATAATAAAGCGGGCTGATTTGGCTGTATAGATGACCGACATATTATCGCGGTGATCCTCAAGAATCACGCCATGATAAGTACCGTCATTATCTTCGCCATCAACATAGACGGTCACACCATCAAAGCCTTGAGTGAACCGTTGTGGTGAAAAGGTAATCGCTCCTTTTAGAGCATACATTTTTGCCAGTATATTATTAAAACCGAGTTGCCCCTGTGGTAGCAATACCATCGAAGTAAAGCTCAGTCCCAACCAGAGCAGGAGAACAATCGCAAAAAAACTACGGAAAATACGGGTATAGGAGATGCCTGATGCACGTAAGGCATCCATTTCACTGCTCTGCTGCAACGATGATACGGTATTTTGCATGGAGAGAAAAAATGCCATCGGTACCGTCAACAATAAAAAATAGGGCATCGTGAGCACCAGAAGTTCAGCGATAAGCATCCACGCCTGGCCACTATCACTCACAGACCCCAACAATTTCAAGGCGCGCCCGAGCATCAGCACACCCATGACAAGAATCAACCCTCCCAGAAAAGGGCCCAACCATAAGCGCAATATGTAACGGTCAAGAATCATGACACTCCATTATCACTTTGGATTCACTACCAGTGCCATGCTAGCATCCAGCCATCATTTGATAAGAGCAAGTAATTCGCAATAACTCAGGGGTTCCGGCAATTTTAACTACAGATCAACAAATCGCTTTGAAAAACAGGCTGGCAATATTTCTACAGCAGATACCCGTGGATGATATTGCCATACGCATTGCCGCTGAAACCGGTGATAGTAAAGAGAGTATCGAATCACTACTGAACACATTCAGTAACGAAGCGCATGTCACACTCGATCTCATTTTAGAATATCTTGATAGCGATAAACGACTACTGGAAGTCGGTGCTGGACTCTGTCTACTCTCACTTTTTCTAAATCGAGAAGGTTATCAGATCACCGCACTTGAACCTGCCATGGGTGGTTTCGGCCTGTTTGAACAGCTTAAAAAGTCCCTGCTCGATCACCATACCGATATAGATCTTACAGTACTGGATAAACCTGCTCAGTCCCTGAATCCGGAATCCGATGGATATTTTGATCTGATCTACAGCAATAATGTGATTGAACATATCCCGGTCTGGCCTGATGCCATGAGTGCGATGGCCACCGTACTTCACTCTGACGGAACTATGATACACTCCTGCCCGAATTATACTGTTCCCTACGAACCTCATTATGGCGTTCCGGTGTTCAGACATTTCCCGGGGCTGTCCAGATCCCTGTTTCTGCCTTCCGATGCTAATCCGGAGATATGGGAATCACTCAATTTCATCTGCTGCAGAGACATAAAGAACTACTGTAAGAAAAAAATGTTAAGTGCTGAATTTAAAGATGAACTTCTATACGTTTCCCTTAAGCGTATAGATGACGACCCTGTATTTAAAGAGCGACACAAGGGTATGGTTACTACGACTGCTTCATTTATTATGAAATCAGGTTTAGGTGCATTAATCAGGCGTATCCCAGCATCACTATCCACCCCTATGATCATGAAAATCAGCCATCAAAAAGCTGATTCAGGAGCAGAGTAATGGCGCAAAACGTTAGTGGCTTCCGAGCCATTTTCTCCAACGCTTCAATGTATAATCTGGCTCAACGTCTGGTTGGGGCAGAAAAAGCCCGCCGGATTCTGGTACGCAATTACTTTCCCGCCTCAAACGCATATCGCATGCTTGATATTGGCTGCGGCACTGCAGAAATTCTGCGCCATCTACCTGAAGGCATCGATTACTTTGGTTTCGACGCTTCCCAGACTTATATAGATCAGGCTAAAGAGCAGTTCGGTGATCGCGGCACTTTCCGGGCTGAACTGGTCAGGCAAGCCTCTCTGAGTGACCTAGAAGGCTTTGATATTGTACTGGCATTCGGCCTGCTGCACCATTTGGATAACGATGAAGCAGAGGCTCTGTTCAAGCTTGGTAAACAGGTGCTGAAGAAAGACGGTAAACTCATCACCATAGATCCGGTTTATAGCGAAGATCAGCATATGATGGCCAGGTGGATTATCAGCAAGGATCGGGGACAGTCTGTTCGTAACGCAGAATCCTACACCACTCTTGCACAATCTCAGTTTGACGATGTCACAACCACCATTCGGCACGACATGCTGCACATCCCCTACTCTCATTGCATTCTGGAATGTAAAAACAGCGATGTATAAATAGGTTAGCTATCGCATATTCATCTGATAAGATTGCTGCATGGCCCATCTTTCCATAGTTATTCCGGTATACAAGGCAGAAGATTGCCTGCACGAATTGTGTCACCGCCTCACACTGTCTCTGGAGCAGGTCACTTCTGACTTTGAATGTCTGCTTATAGAAGATTGTGGCGGTGACAACTCCTGGAGTATGATTGAGAACTTCGCAAAAGATGACCCTCGCTTCAAAGGCATTCAGTTTTCCCGCAACTTTGGTCAGCACTATGGTATTACCGCAGGTCTTGATCACTGCACAGGAGATTGGGTCGTCGTTATGGACTGTGACCTTCAAGATGCTCCTGAAGAAATACCACGCCTTTACGCCAAAGCTCAGCAAGGCTTTGATGTCGTGCTTGCTCAACGTATTAATCGTAAAGACAAGACTGAAAAGAAACTCTCATCGGTAATGTTTTATTGCCTGTTCAATTATCTGACGGGCATGAGCTATGATCCAAAAGTCGGGAACTTCCGCATCATGTCTGCCAAGGTTGTAGAAAACTGTCGCCATATGCGTGAAAGCCTGCGTTTTCTGCCCGGGATGATGGACTGGATGGGCTTTCCAGCCGCAAAAATTGAAGTTGAGCATGGTGCCCGCTTTGCCGGTGAATCCACCTACACCTTCCGAAAACTGCTCAGTCTGGCTACCGATACCATTATCGCTTATTCAGACAAACCGCTGCGTATATCAATCAAACTCGGTTTTAGTATCGCTGCACTCTCATTCATCTTCGGCATAGCTCTGTTTGTTTATGCCATGCTTTACGATACGCCAATCATGGGCTGGAGCAGTCTGATCATTTCACTCTATTTCCTTGGCGGCATTATTATTGCCAACCTCGGTATTATCGGCATTTATCTTGGCAAAACATTCGATGAAACCAAGAAACGGCCTCTATATATCGTCAATCATAAGACCTTCACCAATGAGCATTGATAACATCCATCCCACACCCTGGGATACAAAAGCATTTGGCCTGAACTGTTTTGAAATCACAGAACTTTCTGAGCAGACACTGGCCCATGCCTCTGCGAACCCGGGACACTACACTATAAAGGTCGATCCTCTGGCTGACAAAGAGCTACTTCACCGCTTTGGTTTCTATTATACCGACACCCTGATCGAACCTGTTTGCTTTTCAGAGACACTGATCAACCACTACAACCCGGATTGCACGATTACCAATAACGTAGAACTAGATCTGCTGTTGCCTATGTGCGACAACAGCTTCCTGCATGGCCGTTTTCATCGAGACTTTAACTTGCCCGATGCGTTCGCGGATCAGCGCTATAAACAGTGGCTCAGTCAGATATACGTAGAACATGAGGTGTTCGGCCTCTATTTCCAGAAACAGTTGGCCGGATTCATTGCGCATAACAACGGCAATCTTCTCCTGCACACAGTTAGCAGTGAGTTTCGAGGTAAAGCTCTGGCCAAGTTTTTCTGGTCCGCTGTCTGCCGTCATCTGTTTCAACAAGGCATCAAAGAGATACGCAGCTCCATTTCTGCAACCAATCTGCCCGTACTTAATCTTTACGTTTCACTGGGCTTCCGTTTCCGGAACAGTGATGATATTTACCACAGGAAAACAGAGGTAACCAAGCAACCATGTTAGATAAAATAGAACCCAACCTGCTCTGGTATCAACGTTTAACAGTTGCTGCCGCATTGCTGATGCTGTTACCACTTCCTATCATGCAATATGTCGGTGAAGAAGGTCTAATGGCAATGAAATCCTACGAGATGTACGTGCGTGGTGATTATCTACACCCCTCAATTCTGGGTACGATCTGGCCGCACTCGCCCCTGTGGCACTGGCCAGTCATCGGCATTAGTAATCTTATTGGCTGGCAACATGTCGATATTTCAGTTCGTCTTGTTTCCGTGTTTTCATCATGGCTTACTGCAGCCATGGCTGGCTTCACCGCAGCATGGCTATTCAAACACAGAACTGAAGCTGGATGGTTGGCAGCACTGATTTATCTCACCATGGGAGAGGTGGCTTTCTGGTACGGCTGGCTGGGTTATCTTGATGCCACCTTCGGCCTGTTTGTATTTTCCTCCATTGCCCTGCTTTGGCGTGCAATCGCTGAAGAGAGTCTGAAATGGTTCATCATTTCACTGTTACTGGTTTCACTGGCATTTATGACCAAGAATATTACAGCCTATGCACTCTACGGATTTTCTGGCCTCATACTGCTCTGGCAGCTGCAGCGCTGGCAGCTTCTGAAAAAGCCACTATTCTTGCTCTTTGGCCTCTCCGCTCTCATTGTACCCTGGTTACAGCAAACCTACGTAGTTCTCCCCGGAGCCAACACAGCCTCCGTTAGTATCAATGATGCGCTACGCAACTTTTCCGGTTTCGGGCTACTTGATTACCTTCAACACTGGCTAAGTTATCCACTGTTGTTCATAGGCCGAGCATTTCCCTTGACCTTATTTTTTATCTGGCTCTGGTTACGCCGGAAATTTATATACACAGCTGACGATAGCATCAAAGTGGCCGCCCTGATTCTATTGGCCTGCCTGCTGCCATTCTGGCTTTCTGCAGGTGCAACACCTCGTTACCTGATACCTTTTTATGGATTGGCCGCCCTGATCATCACTGGCCTGAGCCTGCAGTTAGATCGCAAACAGTTACAGACAGCCATCAAACTTGTTGCACTAATCATCATACTCAAGATCCCATTCAGTCTTGCTATACTCCCTTATATCAAGGACTGGCGCCCTGAACGTGACGTCAAAGTTGTGGCTGAAGAGATCATGCAAATCAGCAAGGATGCCCCCCTGCAATCTCAGAATGATGTTGCAACAGGCTTGGCAATCGCCGCCTATATCGATGTATGGCGTCAGGATAAACCTCCTGTTACCTGGTATGCCGGTAAAGCAACTGGCCTTTATATCCTGGCTGAAGTGGAAACGCCTGAATTTGGCCAACTGGTGAAACATTGGCGACTGCGCGGGGACCATGTTTATCTCTACTGGAAAGCAGAGAACTAAATGACGAACGATAACAGTAGCTTTATCCCGTTTAACAAACCGTACATGACAGGTGAAGAAACAACCCATATTATGGAAGCACATGCCAACGGGCAGCTTGCCGGTAATGGCCCATTCACCCAGAAGTGTCAGCACTGGCTTGAAAGGCAAACAGGCTGTCATAAAGCACTGCTCACCCACTCCTGTACTGCAGCCCTGGAGATGGCAGCTCTGTTAATCGACCTGAAACCCGGTGATGAAGTGATCATGCCCTCCTACACCTTTGTCTCAACTGCCAATGCTTTTGTACTGCGTGGTGCTGTACCTGTATTTATCGATATCAGAGCTGATACGCTAAATATGGATGAGCAACTGATCGAAGCTGCAATGACTGAAAAGACCCGCGCCATAGTTGTGGTTCACTATGCCGGCATTGCCTGTGAAATGGATAGCATCATGGATCTGGCTGAACGTCGTGGCCTGTATGTCATCGAAGATGCAGCACAGGGTGTGATGTCAGCATACAAAAAACGCCCTCTTGGCAGTATAGGTCACCTTGCAGCATTCAGCTTTCACGAAACAAAAAATGTCATATCCGGTGAAGGTGGCGCACTGCTAATCAATGATGCGCTCTTTGCCGAACGTGCCGAAATTCTGTGGGAGAAAGGCACCAACCGCAGCAGCTTCTTTCGCGGTGAAGTGGATAAATATACCTGGATGGATGTCGGTTCATCTTACCTGCCGGGTGAATTGATTGCTGCATTTTTATGGGCTCAACTTGAACATGCCGAAGAGATCACCAATCGCCGTCTTCAGATTTGGAAGAACTACCACAGTGCATTCGCAGCACTGGAAGAAGAAGGCATCGTAAGACGCCCTGTCATTCCTGATAACTGTGACCACAATGCACATATGTATTATCTGCTACTGAACTCACTTGAAGAGCGATCTGCATTCATTGCCAAGTTAAAGGCTGAAAATATCATGAGTGTATTCCACTACGTGCCCTTGCACAGAGCACCTGCGGGGCTCAAGTACTGCAGAACACATGGACAGTTAAGCCATACAGAAGAGCTCTCTGACCGACTCGTACGCCTGCCATTGTGGCCTGAACTCGATGATGAACAGGAACGCGTAATCAATTGTGTCCTGCGCAGCCTGAAAGTTTAAATGCAACAGTACAAAGTCTGACCGAAGCACTTTATACTCACGCTTCATTGGATAAAACAAAACATGGGAGTGCGATTTGATTCTTGTCATCGGTGACATCATTGTAGACGAATTTATCTGGGGAGATGTTTCTCGTATCTCGCCTGAAGCGCCCGTACCTGTAGTGTCTGTTAACGAAATCGACCGAAGACTTGGCGGATCGGCCAATGTCGTGCGTAACCTGCATGCATTAACTACACCCTCAGCCATGTTCGGTCTGGTCGGCAATGATGAACCCGGAGAGTGGGTAAAGAATCGTCTGGCTGAACTGGATTCCGATAACCGCGGTGTCGTTACCAAAACCAATGAGCGCCCTACCGCTATAAAAACCCGTATTATTGCCCGTCATCAGCAGGTCGTACGTTATGATCGTGAATGGACGATGCCTGCTAAAAAAGAGAGCCATGAAAAAATACTGGCAAGTATTGAAGATCTGTTGCCCAAATCTTCAGCCGCAATCCTTTCCGACTACGGTAAAGGTGTATTAACACCCGACTTCATCCGTCAGATGATCGAGCAGTTGCAGGGCGGTATCATTGCCGTGGATCCTAAACCGGAGCACACTGATGCCTATGCCGGAGCAACTGTCATCACACCGAACCTGATGGAAGCTGCAGCCATGGCAGGTCTTGAAGCTATTAATGACGATGAACATGCCGAATTGATTGCCCAAACACTGCATGAGCGACTCAACCTGCAATATGTACTACTTACCCGCTCCGAACGCGGCATGACACTGTATGATGGCAAGCAGAGCCATCATATCCCTACTGCAGCCCGCGATGTTTTCGATGTGACCGGTGCTGGCGATACTGTCATTGCCGTATTTACCGCCTGTCTTGCGCGCGGTGATGATGCCCTGAGTGCTGCAAAAATTGCCAACTGTGCGGCAGGTGTTGTCGTCGGAAAAGTGGGAACAGCCACTGCCAGCTGGCCGGAAATCGAGTCGCACTGATATGAAACAATTTCTCACCACAGAGAACACGAAGGACACCGAGGGTAAGCATTCGCCGAAAGGCCTGATCTTTCATGCGGCCTACGAGACAGATAAAAGCGCATATCTCCCCTCCCCAACTTCACTTCTTTTATGCTTATTTCCTCTGCGTAACTCTGCGATTCAATCTTCATGAAAATTGCTATTGGTATTCCTGCCCGTATGGGATCCACCCGCTTCCCCGGTAAACCTCTGGCCATGCTTGCTGGAAAACCGATGATTCAACATGTCATCGAGAAATCACTGGCAGCAGATCTGGGGCCTGTTTTCGTTGCAACCGATGATCAGCGCATTGCAGGGATTGCCCGCTTAAACGGTGCAACTGCTTGTATGACCAGTCCCGACCATCCCAATGGCAGTAATCGCCTTGCAGAAGCCATCCGTGAAATACCCTGTGATGTCGTGGTCAACGTGCAGGGTGATGAACCCCTGATTGACCCTGCAGCCATTCGCGCTGTTGTTGAGCCCTTTAACGATGATGCTTATCTGCCTATGGCAACATTGGCCCACCCCGTAAGAGAAGATTCCGATCTGTTTGATGCCAATGTGGTAAAAGTAGTTCGCAATGCTAAAGGACGCGCGCTCTATTTCAGCCGTGCATCCATTCCCTACCCGCGCACAGGCACTGCCAATGCACTGCAACATGTAGGGCTCTACGCCTACCGCAAGGAGTTCCTGCTTATCTATCCATCTCTGGATGCATGTGAAGCGGAGGAAACCGAACAGCTTGAGCAACTGCGTGTACTTCATCATGGCTATGACATTGCAGTCACCGTCGGTGACTTCCATTGTATCGGTGTCGATACACCCGAAGACCTTGAGAAGGCTGAAAGCATACTATTACATGGCAGGCAGATCCCGTAGTTCTGTCGGGAAATTCACATAAACCTGCTCACACCGTTTTTTTCAATACATAGATAATCACATCGCCATAGAACGGGATTTTTCCACGCATTTTTTCCGGCAATGATTTTGTCAGCCAAGGCCGCACCAGTTCTTGCAACCAGAGGCCTATACCCTTATCACGCTTATTCGGAACCGTTTGAATATCAATAATCTCCAGTCCTGCACGTCTAGCTGCTCCATGCATGAAAACCATATCAACCGGTTGCAAGTGCCCTGAAGCCTTTTGCTCCATATCAAGCGGATTAAAGTATTTCGGATAGCCTTTCCAAATAGACACGATGCGCGAACGGAAGCTATCGACATTCGGAGTACTGATGATGATTTTACCGTCACCCTGTATGCAACGAGCCATTTCTCTTAACAGATGAGATCCGTTTTCAACATGCTCAATTCCCTCAATACTTACAATCAGGTCAAAGATATTTGAATCAATCGGAAGAGAGTCATTTGCATTCGCAAGTGCCCGTTTTTCTTTTGGGCCTAAATAGGGTTGAACATCCTCAATATCGAATGCATAAACTTCAGCGCCTTTATCATCAAGCTGTTTAGAAAACAAACCGGCCCCACAAGGGAGGTCGCATACCCTCTTACCTTCCAGGGAGGTGAGATGTTGATTAATGACCTTAATAACAGTGTCGTGTGTCCCGACAGCTGCTGCATGAGCAGGCCAGGGTGTGGTTACTTTCTCGATCAATGCATCACCTCATTCAACCCCGAGCAGCATAGTTCTGGAACAAAACAGAAAAAACTGCTCATTTGTACCCCTCCTGCTTCTAACTGCAATCAGAGTGCGGCAATTATAATTGCCATTTTTAGCGAATCAATCCAAAAAATAAAATTATTCTGATGACAGCCATTATATGGAAAGGGAGTATTAACAAAATAGATGCACCCATCAACATTTCAGACATACCATACATCAGCGAAGATGCGGTTCCATATGTCACAGCATAGGGTTCATCATAAATTCACTAATCTCCATGTCACAGCAAGTCTGGAGGATCAGGGAAAGAAAATGCACCCTCTGATGTAATTTCTGACACAGTATTTCCTCTATTTTTATCTATAATACTCGATGTCGTTCATAAGGGAGAAGAGAACATGCATTCACTTAACCGGTTTCCGATCATACTGGCCATGGCCGCCACACTATTTTTGAGTTCCTGTGCAACCATGCTGCCGATGAAAGATCTCTCAAAAGTGAAGTTCTCTCTGGATCGTGTTTCTGCAGTTCAGCTTGCAGGCATCGATCTGATGTCAGTTCACTCTGTGGATGAGTTGAACATGTTCCAGATAGCTCGAGCTACCATGGCTGTTTCTCGCGAAAGCCTTCCGCTAGATCTCACACTACACCTGAAATCGGAAAATCCCTTGGCTAATCAGGTTGCAGCAAGACTCCTGCGTATGGACTGGACGCTGATCCTCGATGGCCGTGAAACTGTCAGTGGCACGATGGAGAAAAATATCCAGCTGGCTGCAGGTGAATCACAGGATATACCTCTAAACCTCAGTCTGAATATGTTCGAATTCTTTAATGAGAAAAATGCGATGGATATGCTTGAACTTGCCCTGGCTTTTGCCAGTGAAGATGGACAACTACCGCAAGGTGTCGCCCTGAAAATCCGCCCCACCATCGACACCATCTTCGGACCGATTACTTATGGTAAAGATATTCTGATTGAATCGCGCAAAAAAGAAGCTGTGCAAAGACAGGAGTTCTAAGAGCAGGGTACCTGGTCTTACAAAACATGGCGAAGAGCTGGTAAACTACATCGGGATTCATGTTTTTTTGTACGGAGATCACAATAACAGAGAAGACTGGTACTATCTATGCGTTACCCCTCATATTCTCTGACCGTGCTCCCCCATCCAGAGTTTTCGTACCAGTGTAAAAATTTATCGGCTGGAAGTGGTCGATTCACAAAATATCCCTGCACCTTATCGCAGCCCAGTGCCTCAAGACCAAGCCAGACATCTTTATCCTCAACCCCCTCAGCAATAATTGTAAGATCAAGATTATGCCCCAGATCAATGGTTGATCGAACAATAACCTCATTTCCCGCATCCTTAAGCATACTAAAGATAAAGCTTTGGTCGATCTTAAGCTCACTTACAGGCAATTTGCTTAGATAAGCAAGAGATGAATACCCCGTACCAAAGTCATCAATCGACAAATGGGTCCCTAGCTCCTTAAGTTGTGAAATCACATCCATGCAGGTCTCCGGGTAAGCCATGATCGTGCTTTCGGTAATTTCCAGCATGATTGTATCAGCAGCAACACCATGTTTATCCAGCAGATCGGCAACGTTTTGCGGAAGCTTTCTATCAATCAAGTTTCGTGTTGAAAGATTGACAGCCATGCCAATATTGAGCCCGGATTTCTGCCATATACTTTGTTGGCGAATGGCCTCATTAAGGACCCACATGGTTAATGGTTTAATCAACGCTGTTTGCTCCGCCAGCGGGATAAACTCAGCAGGTGAAATCATGCCGTAAACAGGATGCTGCCAACGCACCAGTGCTTCGACATCGGTCACTTTGGAAGTTTTCACATCAACCTTGGGCTGATAATGAAGTGACAGGCCACCATCATTAATCGCATTGCGTAATTCGCCAACCAGGGTTAGGCGACGCATGCTGTATGAATCCTGTTCTGAATCATAAATACTCATGCCGTCTCTATCTATTTTTGCTAGACGCGACGCGACATCTGAATGACGCAGCAGGGTTTGAGGGTCTTCACCATGCTCAGGATAAAGCGCAACGCCGATGGTCACATCGACCTCAATCGGTGTGTCTTCTACCATGAAAGACTCTTCCATAGCCTTCTTGATTTTCCCTGCAATAAGTGAGGTTTGTTCGCGTCCAACATTTGGTAAAATAACAGCGAACTCATCGCCACCAATGCGGGCAATCGTATCGACCTTACGAAACAGAATGACCAACCTTTCAGCCACCTGTTGCAGGATAAGGTCACCATTCTGACGGCCTAGCGTGTTATTAATCTCCTGAAAACGACTCATATTCAGTATTGCCAAAGCCAGAGGTTTCACCTCACGCCCAGCAACTGCCATCTCATGCGACAAGCGGTCCTGGAGGAGGTTTCTATTGGGAAGGCCGGTTAAATCATCGTGTAATGCCTTATATTCCAACTCCTCAATATAGGCATTGCGTTCGCTAATATCTTGAATAATGGCCACAAAAACAGGTGGTGTTTCCGTCTTTGAATATTGCAAACGAATCTCAACAGGATAGATCGAACCATCCTTTCGCCTGTGAACAGTTTGAAAATCAAGGTGCTCAACCTCTCCACTGCGTAGAGGAGCAACCAGAGCCTGGAATTGATCTAAGGAAAATTCTGGTTTTAAATCAATGGGTGTGAGCTCTTTCATCTCTTCTTGGCTATAGCCGAGGTTTCTACAGGCCCCCTCACTCACATCGATGAAGTCTAGTGAACCAGCGCTAAAAACGAAGATCTCATCCCATGAGTGTTTAAGTATACGCCCCATACGCTGCTCATTTTCAACAATACGCATTTGATCATCTATAATTCTGCGTTCTGTCCGGCCCAGAATCAGGTAGAACATAACGAACATCAACAGGCCTGTGAGCAGACCGTACAGAGAAAACCAAAGGAACTCTTCTCTTGAAAGCGTCACAATCGTTGTAATATCGCGCAGCATGACAATCGTGCCTACATTCCGACCTCCGGCATCACTGACAGGAATCGTGCCTGCCCAGTATGTCTGCCCATTCAACTGCACATCTTTTTCTACAACCAGATTCTGGCTGCCCTCTTCGGTGAAAACTTTCTCAAAAAGCTTAACAGGTATTTCATCACTCGATTGGGAAATAAGAACAACACCCGTAAGCAGATTCCAGTTGGCCGCTCGACCAAGCATTTGCATGCCCGTTTCCCAAGATGTTTGATCCAGATATTGTTTATTGATAAGCATATAAATCTCAACATTTAATGAGTTATGGATATGAAGAAGTACATCATCAATCTCTTTACCCAACTCAATATAACCGAGCAGTTGCTTATCCTCAAAAACAGGAGCGACGACACGCAGCGTAAAAGTCCCTAGCGAACCAAGCTCTATGCCATGCGAGAGCTTACCTGTCCGCTCTGCATTCAAAATTGTAAAACGGTCGATGACATCACCAAAACGTTCCGGTTTATGCGCACGCAACAGGTTCTTTCGTTTCGCATCATGAAAATAGAAATGAGTAATATCGTAGTCTCTGAGTAGTCGATCAAACACTGGGGATGTCTGAGATAACAGTGCTTCACGATCACCAGCCTTTAGTGCGGCGAGTATCAATGGATCCTGTGCAATAAACTCCAAAGTAGCAGCGACTGTCTCGGCCTCAGCAGTTAAGGTATCATGGAAATATCCCTTCACAGACTTTGTACTTTGCAACAGGCTATCACTGAGATGTTCATCTTCGATGTTAATAAAATTACGAGCTGACATGGAAAATATAACTAATGCCACCAGGGTCAATGGCAGCAGAATACGCATTTTCAGGCTGATAGTTTTTATTTTCATAGCCTTACCGTATGTACAGGTCTGGTTACGCTACCAATAAGCACAATCACTGAATCCATTCATGCCCCCAATCCGTGAAATCCTATGAAGGAGCATAAACGACTCTCTGTCATCTGTATGTCCCCCAAATGGGGGACAAAAACACTAAATGATTAAGTTAGACTCTCCCGAACATTTGCACAGTAATCGGCCATAGCGTTTAAATAACACTTAATCCTTCTGATAACGGAAAATATTTTTTACTTAGCAGAGAAATCAGCAACGACTGATTTAAATTCATTGATTTGGGATTGGTTCAGTACTTCAAAATAGGCACCAACCCCCTTTTCTGTTTTACGCGTGACCATGGCACTCAGACGCAACGGCTTGGGAGCAGATGAAAAGGTTAGTATAACCTCTATCTGTTCACCAATATCAAGTTCCGTCGCTGTCTCGATAAACAAGCCGGTTGTACTTATATCCCTGCTACGCCCGTCAAATGTACCGTTAGCGGATGAGAAGCTAAGTCTTTCATCAAAAGGTTCACGCATCGCACTGCGGTTATCTGCAGACTTAACCACTTTCCCGACAATATTTTTATTCACAGCATCCATTGTGAATAAGCTATACAACCCAGCTGAAAAATCATCTGCATACTTTCAAATAAATGGCACGTTCAATTAGTACTGATTGATATCGCTTTTAATGGCCGGCGAGGGTTTCTTTTATATTCTTTTTCACCTGTTTTCTGGGTTAATGGCCAGAGAAAAGCGTACCATGGAACTGGAATTGCCCACAATTTCCCGTGACGTTTTGGAGTTGTCTTTTTCTTTTGGGTTGGATTCATCTCGACCTCTGAAACAATAACAGCCTCCTCTTCACCAAGCTCAGCTAATACGGTTCCATTGGAATCTATAATTGAAGATAATCCAGGGAAACTAGTCTTTAGATAAGGGAGCATCCCTGGCAGTTCTGTCTCAAGTGGTCCGATTCGGTTAGCCACAACACTGGGAACCCCCAAAATATCACTGTATAGGTAACGTCCACGTATGAGCATTCCTTCAAAACGACGAACATCTCCAGGAATAAATGGCTTCGCCCTGCCTGCTGCAGCTGGCGATAACACCATATCCACATCTAATTTTGTAAGCTCGCATATTCTTTCGTACAACAGATTTTCATAACAAATCCCAACACCAATGCGACCAATCTCTGTCTCGATCACATGAGGTTCATTGCCTGCTTTATAGAAATTCGCCTCAATGGAGGCAGGCGGCGTTTTTCTTACTCGCCCATCCAATTCTCCAGCTGGATTGGCCAGTACAAATGCATTGAAGAAATCTTCCCCGTCGGCTTCCAGAAAACTGAAACCTAAATAGATAGCATGAGCTTTTGCTGTCTTTTTTAACCACTGCACTGACTTACCATCCATCGTTTCTGCACAATCCCAAATTGCCTCGGTCGCCATATAACCACTTGGCATTAACTCGGGTAAAAGGACAAGCTTCGCACCTTGTTGCACGGCTTCTATTATCAGCCCTTCTGCGTGCTTTAGATTGCTGTCTACTTTTCCAGGAATACAATTCATCTGCACAGCAGCAACACGTATTACTTTTGTAGTCATTTCATCCATAACGAACTCCTATGCTTTGGGTTTCTTTCCTGCACCGTAAATAAAACATTCGATTGCGTTGGTTAAGTGTTCATCCAGTGAAAAAGCATCAGGATTTGCAAACCACATTAAACATATAGCTATAAAGTGTTGCCTGATCTGAAGTGCTAACTCATTGGCAGAGATATCGCTTCGAACATCACCCTGGACTTGCCCGGCTTCTATGACAGAAGTAAGCACGTTAACGAATTCACTTTGAAGATGGTCATCTGCACGATTACCAAGCAGCTGAATCTGATAACTGAAATGAATACGGGCAAATTCGCGGTTGGCTTTGATTCGTTTCGCCCCGGACAGGAATATTTTTGTGAGTCTGCTATGGGTTGAACGATATACTTTGAATAACAGAGGAAGGCGCTTGGAGTTTTTCTCGGTTGTATGGATCCAATGTGCGCTGACTATCGCCTCTTTTACTGGAAAGTAGCTATAGAGAGTTCGCTTAGTCACCTCTGCTTTTCCAGCAATTGCCTCCATTGTGGTATTTTCAAAACCCTGCTTTCTGAAAAGCTTTATTGCAGTGCCCACAATGTGAAGCCGCATTGCGACTTTCTTTGCTTCCCTTTTGTTTTGTGTGTTTTCCCGAATCATAGCTTTCCTCTACCTATCCATAGGCAACAAAGTAGACGTCGTATACTTTTAAGTCAAGCCGATGATTAACTTTAATGACTACTTATGGCCGAACCCAGCCATTCGCTTACCAGGAGGTTAGAGTAACATTCAATGGTTGTGTGTCCCCCATTTATGGACAAAGACTAATGATCTTTGCCCCGTCAGCAGGTCAACCAATTAACTGCTAAACTGATTGCATGGACAACCAGAAAGCAGGAAATATCAAAGCAGTGCTGTTTGATCTGGATGGCGTCCTGTACGTTGGAGATAAGCTCATCAATGGCGCAGTTGAAAGCGTGCAATATGTGCGCGATATGGGTCTCCCCCTGGCTGGGCTGAGCAACACAACCACCCAGCCAAGGTCTGCTATTGCAAAAAAACTGACCGGTTTCGGCATCCCCATTGTAGAGAAAGAGATATACACCCCTGCAGCTCTTGCTATTCGGGCCATCGCAAATAGTTCCGCCAAACTATATGTACGTGATTCGCTGCTGGAAGATTTTCAGGGGATTCTGACAACGAAAACAAATCCGAATTTCATCGTCATGGGCGATCTGGGTGGGGATTCCTATACACCGGACCTACTGCATGAAATTTTCAGCCATGTGATGCATGGTGCGCAACTACTCGCTCTGCACAAAAACCGATTCTGGCAGAAGAGTGACGGGCTACATCTGGATATAGGCCCCTTTATCGCTGCAATTGAATATGCCACGGGCAAAGATGCTGTCGTGCTAGGCAAACCATCAAAAACATTCTTTCATGGTGTCTGTGCAGCACTAGGGGTATCTGCGGAAAATACGCTGATGATTGGTGATGACATTGAGTCGGATATTGCTGGTGCAGCTGATGCCGGTTTACGGACGGCACTGGTACATACTGGAAAGTATCGTAAGGCCTTTGCAGAGCAAACCAGCGTCAAGGCCGATTGTGATCTATCATCTGTTAGCCAGCTTCCCGATATACTCAAGCTACTGTAAACCCCACCCTATTTCTTGCCCGGCTCAGGCATATTCTCAGCAAAACCCGAAAAAACACCTGCCAAGACATGCTCCAATGGCGGAGGTGCCGGGTAATTATTTCTCTTTTCATCCGTCAGTGCATCAATAAACGCATCGGCCAGCTCTTCACGCCAGCGATTATGTTTATCAAAGGTTCTTGAAGCATCATTCGAATTGGTGTCTGTGTTACTGATATATCCTGACCAGACCATCAGCTTCTGCTGCAGATCATAAACCGCTAAAGATACCCCCATCTGCCTCTTTGTTTTCAATGAGACATCAACGCGTACAAATTCATACTCCCCTTTTTCACGGTCCTCTTTGGAATCGGCAACATCGGTTTCCGTTTCTGAATGACTTGAACTTACATCATGCAATTCGATACGGGATAACACGAGATAACGGGCATGCGGAAATTTCTCACGCAAGAAGCTGGTATCACTATAAGCTATGGTTCCGGTCAGCATATAATCATCCAGCCATTGCTGATGCTGCTCCAGGCCCATCGCTTTCACTACCAACCCCGCCCTGATGATTTGAATCCCTTCGCGCTCATCAACAAGCTCCCTGAACAGGATGTCACTGAAGCGAATGCGCTCTACATCGGTCAGCTGATCGACCGTTGATACTACACCACCAATAGCAATCTGGTTCTGCATCACGGTTTCGTATGTAAATGAGGGATGCTGCTGCATGCCCACGACCGGTGTTTTACATGCGACCAGTAGAAACATCGAAAGCAATACTACCATTAATCTTTTCATACTTGCCTCCCGCCTGATCTAACAAAAACTAGTCGTTCATACTCAAACTTCAGGGTGTGATCTTTCCACTTCTATGAGCAATAAATGCAGGGCCTCAATGACCGTTTGTGCCTGAATATCATGACGGGCACCAGTCAGATGTAAGCATGTAGTTATCGTTTCTATCCCGGGCAGTGAAAGCCCGACCCATACAGTACCAACCGGTTTCTCAACCGTTCCACCGCCAGGACCTGCAATACCGGTAACAGCGATACAGACATGCTTATCATCCCCCCCGCCTTCAGCCATTGCAGCAGCTACTTCGCGGCTGACTGCACCGAAATCGGTAATCAATAGTGGGGACACACCAACCTCTTCCACCTTGGCGGCATTGCTATAGGTCACCCAGCTGCGATCCACGACATCAGATGCTCCGGGAACCCTGCACAAACGCGCTGCAATGCCACCGGCCGTACATGATTCTACCGTACGTATTCCCAAGCCGCGTTCACGCAGCAGACTTATCAGCTGTTCTTCAATCAACAGGCCACTACTGTTAAGACTGGCCTCTAACGGCTGATCATTCTGACTACCAAGTGTTGCACTCATTCCTGTTTCGAGTTTGATCACGCCTTTTTTTTCACCGGCATAAATATGTAGAGGGATAAACTCACCATGATTAAGTGGTGAAAGATAGGTTTCGCGTTGCCAGATGATATCACCGGGAGAAAGGAAGAGGATCGAATGATGCCCCGTCTGATACAACCAGCAGATGCGACGCGGGTTCTCAAGTAACAGGTGACGGGTATCCAACAGATCAATCTCACCATGCTTCTGGCCTTCAACCTGCAGTCCCAGTGAACGAGCGGCCTCTACGATTTCCAACTCTTCAGCCAAAAACAGACGCCAGACAGCACTTTCATGTTGCCAGTGACCGGACTCCAACAGATGAATGGAGACCGAACTTGCACCTGCAGATAACAACCAGGCCTTTAGCCAGCCAGTTGTAATGCCCGCCGCATTCAGACTGGCAAAACCGGCTTCAGAAATAATCCATTGTGCCGATTTACTCATCAGAGGCTTACCATGCAATAAAACCGAGCATCGCCGCTGCGATTAACACTACACCTGCGCCAATAACCCCTGCCGCCACATCATCGGCCATAATCGACCACCATGGCGGCCCCAGTGTTTCCACCCAGGAGATCGGCCAGGGTTTAAAAATATCGAACAGACGAAAAGCAATGAATGCGAGTAGATATACCCATGGCCCGGTGCCTAGCACCAGAGCAAGCAAGCCCATACATAACCAGAGACCCACCCACTCATCAATAACGACCCAACCAGGATCCTTGTCCGGTATACGCTGCAAGACATCCACACAGATCCAGCAACCGAGCAGGAGAAACAGAAATGTTGCTGCAAACAAGACCGTTACCCCGCCCCATTCGATCAACAGCCATGCCAGAGGCAATGCTGCTAAAGATCCCCATGTGCCTGGCGCTTTGGGTAGCCAGCCACTACCTAATCCTGCGGCGAGCCATAGTTTCCAGTCACGTTGCTCAGTCAAAATGTAGAAACCCCTGTTTTTTCAGATGACATAGTTCACCATCCCTATAAATCCGCACATCATTACCAGTGCGGCAACTACCGATTTTTGTCGCCAGGCCATCCGGTAGTTGAATCGATGCAGGTGTAGTAAACAGCAGCGCATAATCTTCTCCACCGTGAACTACAGCCTCTAAAGCTGTTTTGGCATCATCAGCATGGTGGCAAAGCTTTGACCATTCCGTAAGCTGTGTCACCTCGATATCCATTCCGATGCCTGAAGCTGTTGCCAGATGTTGAGCGTCCTGTAATAGACCATCACTGACATCAATACAGCAAGCCACCCCTATTTCCCTCAATAAGACACCGGTTTTCAAACGGGGGATAATTTCATTGATATGATGCACAAAATCACCCTGTTTATTGCCACTCATCCACTGCTTCAGGCCAAGCGCATGAAAGCCCAATGTTCCTGCAATCCAGATAAGATCGCCCTCGCACGCGCCATTTCTGCGCATTGCACTGCCTACTGGCAACTCTCCGGCGACAGTCACAGCAAGCGCATTGGTCGCACTACTGCATGTATCACCACCAACCAGCTCTACGTTATAACGTTTCAGTGCGCGGCCTACGCCCTCAGCCAGCCCTATCACGGCATCTTTATCTTTGGCCATCACATTGACCCATACCGCAACTGCCGCTGCTCCCATAGCAGCCAGATCAGAGAGTGCAGAACATACAGCTCTGTCAGCTGCTATTTCCAGTGGTAAATCATCTGGCCAATGTACATTTTCAACCGAGGTATCAGTACTGACAACCAGTTCCATGCCTGCATCAAGTCCGTGCAATGAAGCATCGTCACCAATAGCAAGTCGGGTAAACGGATGACTTTTTCCGCCCTTACCATTGAAGTGTTTATCAATCAGAGAAAACTCGTTATCACTCACTGTGATGCTGCACCCTTGGCTAAAGCATCAGGTTTATTGATTGTGGCAAAGAAGAAGCCATCGTGGCTGTTTGATGGAAAGAGACGCTCAGATTTCAGTCCAGAAAAACCTGACACAATCTGTTCATTTTCTTCAGGATGAATCGAGCAAACAGCATAAACCAGTGCTGCGTTCTCTTTTGTCACCCGTAGCGCTTCTTGCAATAGCTCATGCTGCAGGCTTGCAAGCTTTTTCACTTCATCCTGATCATGCAGAAACTTTGCATCCGGATGCCTGCGCAGTATGCCGGATGCAGAACATGGTGCGTCCAGCAACACGCCATCCACAGACCTGTCAGTGAACGGCAGGTTTGCTGCATCGCCTCTGATAATCGAAACATTATGACAGCCAAGGCGTTCGATATTCTCAAGCAACCTCGGTAAACGTTTCTCATTCATTTCCACGGCAACAATGCTCGCCTTCGGGAACCGTTTTGAGAGTAGTATTGTCTTACCACCCGGTGCAGCACAGAGATCCAGAATCAGACCATCAGCCTGTTTCACATTCAGTGCCATCACAGCAGCCTGAGCTGCCTGATCCATGACGGTAAACGAACCATCCTCATAACCAGGCAGTGATGTTACATCTGTTCCGCTTTTCAGTAGAACCGCATAAGGAGAGAGCACTCCTGCCTCTGAATCTATACCCATGAGCTGAGCTTTTTTCATCCAAGCATCACGATCTTCAAACACAGCTAGGCACAGTGATGGAGTTTGTTGCAGATGCTTAGAAAACTCTTGAACGGCCTCTGCACCGAAAGCATCGCGCCAGCCTGCATATAACCATTTAGGTAGTTCAACCCGTTGATGTGGCTTCAACCGCTTTGGTAATTCGCTTGCTGCGACACGGCGCAGCACTGCATTGGTAAAACCTTTGGCTTTGGGGTGCAGCTTATTGATGGCAGTCACTGTCTCTGAAACAGCCGCATGGGTTGGAATACGCATGTGCCGAATCTGGTAAGAGCCGAGTAACAGGGCCGCCTGAGTCAGCGTATCAGGTTTGGCTTTACAGTAGCGTGAATAATCAGCTTCCAGTGAATAGAAACGGCGCAGCACCCCGTAGACCAGCTCATGCAACAAACGCCGATCCTTCTCATCACACTGCGCCCCAGCCATGGCAACACTGGCCTTTACAGCGGATGAAAGAACTTGATCAAGAATACGGATAGCAGCAATACGAACAGACATGACAAGCACGCTACAGCGCACTTCTAAATTTGCTATAAATCGTAGCCAGATCCATCGAATACTATCCGGAACCCGCTGTTATTATCCCGTTTATCGGCATCGTTCCACAAGCGGGAGTTTGTGCGAACCAACTCCTCCGCATCATACCATGAACCACCACGCAATACGCGAGTAGTGCAATCTCCTGTTTCACTAGCCGATCCATCTGCGGGTACGGCTTCCAACGTCTCATTCCAGCAGTCCGCAGTCCACTCCCAAACATTGCCACTCATATCATACAGCCCCAGCCCATTAGGCTCCTTTTTACCGACCGGGTGCGTACTGATACTACTATTAAGCATGTACCAGGCTGCCTTTTTCAGCGAAGAATTAGCTCCATAAAGCTGATTTTGACCGCCGGATCGGGCAGCATATTCCCACTCCGCTTCACTTGGCAGGCGGAACTTCTTAGCACTGGATGCATTGAGTTTGCGGATATAAGAACGGGCATCGAACCAGCGAACACGCTCGACAGGATAATCACTGCCTTTTTTAAAAGATGCAGGATTCGCCCCCATCACCTTCTCATACTGTGCCTGAGTAACCTCATATTTCGCCATCCAGAAATCTCTGGCAAAACAGATACGTTTGCCGGATGAAAGCGGGGTTGCAGCATTGGCAATAGCAACCAGTTGCAATGTTTGTTTCTCATCCAAATCAGTATTTTCATGCACAAATTCTGTTCCCGGACCATCATGCCATACACGATTTGCAGACTGAGCTTTAGAATCCTCCACCCCGGATAACAAACCAGCACCCCCTATCTGAAAACAGCCCTTGGGAACCCTGACAAACTCCATGCCTGTCACCGCTTCCTGCCATGATCTGCCAGTTGTCTGTTCCGCCCCGGCCTGCACCGACAGAGAAAACATCAGCATTGAAAAAATCGTAACGAACCTGATCATCTATCCCCTCCGGTAGCACTAACTGGTAAGCAAACAGATTATGATCATGACAATGGTAGTGCAAGGCTCAATAAGCCCTGTGATTTCAACCCTCTCTTTAGCTACTGGCCAATCAATTTCACATCTTCTTCAAAGAGAATGAAATCATTGGCTTCAGCCAATCTGGCTGCCTTTTGAATATGCTCCTTTGCTTGCAGATCAAGTTTTTCTGCCAGTAAATTTTTGTACACGCCCTTATAGAAGTAATCCGGCTGCACCCTTACCCGATAACGTACTGATCGGGTTCTGGCAGGCATCTCCGACACCCTGAATGCTCTACTTTCGCCGGGCATCAACCGGGTATCACGTTTTTCCTGCCAGCCATTATCATAATGAATTTCGCGAACGATCTCCCACTGCCAGCGACGCAGTGATTGCCCGCCCTCACCCAGCGCTTCAGCCTCAACAATAACCTGAGGTGTCACATAGGTTGGAAATGCATGACCGATCCATTTCGAGGTCATCACCAGTACTACATCTCCATCTTTCTGATTAAGTTCAAAGCCCACACCTTTACGTACCATTTCAGGATCGTGAATGCCACGAAACTCATGCCTTCGCTCCGGCATATGGCACGTTTGGCAAGTGACACCATCTTTTGAAAAACGGCTTTCTTTCCATTCAGTTAGTGTATTTTCAAGAGGTTTTCCATTAATAGCTATAGACTGTGGAAACTGATGACAGGATGCACAAAACTGAGCGTCTTCAAATGCACTCGTAGCAGTAAAGCCACCGTGTACTTCCCCTTTGATGATTCCAGTTGCGTCTGCTCCTCTGGCCGGTGGCCCAAAACGCTTCAGGCCACGTACATGACAAACAGCACAGCTCACACCGGAATGAGCAAGTGGTAGTTTGTTCTGCTCGATATCAATATCCTTATCAAAATTCGGCAGATGATTCAAAGATAGCGATAGAGATCGGTTCATCTCACCTGAATCTTTATACAACTGTTCAGTAAGTGGTGCATGACACTCCAGGCAGTTATTCGCCTCCATATGCCCCATACCGGGAAATTGACCAATCAAACCGGGTGAATAGGCGTGGGCATGTAAACTCTGTTTCCAGCTATCGAACTGCTCACTATGGCACTGTGCACACGCTTGTGGTTGCAGGCTTTGCTCTAGCTCAGACCAGTCATGTCTGAACTCATCTGAGCTGGCTTGAGGCTTATCCCAGAAATTTAATGGCAGACCGGGATCTATCGAGGCCGCTACCAGCATCAAACCTGTAAAGGCCAGAACTACTGGCAGATATATAAACCGTTTCATAGCTCCCCTTTTCCTGCTTAGCTGTTTCATTCTATACATACTATATCTAGCTGGAACAAAAGACGGCCACTCCATGTGACCGCCATTTACAAATCTGGATCATCACCTCTATCTGCGATGCTCTCTCATGTACTGCATACGATAGGCACGGTAATACGCGCCCATAGCCGTCAATTCTTTGGAGTTTTTCTCGAACTGTTTACCTTTCATCGGATTGAGCATGCAGTAGTTAATCATCTGATCGAGGCTGACCACATCATCAACCATGCTCACATAATGCGGGAAGTTCTGGTTTTTACCCAGATTCAACAACTCATAATCAGAATGGCACGATGCGCATGACATGCCTGATCTACCCAGCGACTCATCATTCCACAACTTCTCTCCTGCAACTGCTGCTTCACGGAAGTTATCGAATGCCTTGGGTCGAATCGGAGTATTCTGACCACTTGCACATGGATTCATCGCACAGGGGTTAGCCGGTGCTTTCATTGAGCATGGGTTTATAGCACATGGGTTGACCTGTTTTTTCGTTGCGCAGGGATTCATCGCGCACGGGTTGACAGGTTTCTTTATCGCGCATGGATTACAGGGGTTCACGACTTGTTTCATAGCACAGGGATTGCACGGGTTGGCATGCGATCCCGCATAGGCTGGCATGGCTGAAAAACCGACAACCAGTGCAGCGATGATACTCAGGATGTTATTCATATTTCTCCTCCGTTTTCACAGACTGGTTTTACCGACCATGAACATACTGGTCGTGTTCTATTCGGGTTTCTTACACAACCATTAGCTCAAATATATGCATATCCGATTTTGCCTCTCCACTGGCATCGTTTGGACAGCCCATAGCAGTACATACCTTGCTCTCTATTGTTATCCAGAAACAGCTCTTAAAAGATTCGATCAATCAAAAAGGCCCCAGGTGATAACACCACGGGGCCTTTTTGCTTCTACAATATATTTTAGTGCTTATCGTGATCTTTCATCGCACATGGATTACAGGGGTTCATGCTTTTCTTCATATCGCAGGGATTGGCTTCATTCTTTTCACACGGATTATGTTTCTTCATACAGGGGTTACACGGGTTTTCATGGTTGCCGGCAAATGCCGGTGCTGCCGAGAGGCCAAGTGCCAGCAGAATGGCTGCAGCCAGTGTCGTCATCTGTTTCATCATTGTATCTCCTCATTGCCCTGATCGGGTCACTGCGCGGTCTGTCGCAATTAACCGACTTAGCTTACAGTTCAATAGTGGAGTATATGAAAAACTGACTTAGCTCCCTTTTTTCTTCTCTTTCTGTTTGCCGCGTATGGCCAGAGATTTCTTTGCAGGCTTTGGATCAACATCATCATGCCAGGTCACTCTGATATTGATGCGGTTGCGGCCTTCTTCCTGGGCAGCACTAAGCTTGAACTGCAATAATCCTTTCGGAATCATAACAATCTCATCACTGTCATCGCTGAAGCTAAGTTCGCCACTTTCCAGACCATCGGTAACAGCCTGTAAAAGCTGACTCAGGGATTTTTTATCTTCCAGCGATTCATGGTGAAAAACTTTTTTATTTTGTTGCATATAAATCTCCTGTATCCGACAAGATGGATTCGGGATGAAACAGCTTGATGTCGCGGTAATCACTGCTGATACCGAGGATATAACCACCAGGCTGAATAAGGGTTGCACCTGCCCCTGCACCACGCAATCCTTCCTTGCTGCGGGAATGACGATCCAGCGTCACATCACATTCAAAATGCAGCAGCTCTTTACGCAGGGCAATGCGTTGCCCACGATGCAAGTTACGATGCCCGTGTACAATGGCATGTATACCTGCATCGCGTACCTGTTTGGCACCTCTCCCGGTCAATGGCATATCCACTGTGCGGTATTTGGTGCGTATGGTATTGGCTACAGGTCCGTAATAAAATTCAAACGGGCTCCCCTGAATCTGCTGCTTGAACTGATGATTCAAAAAACCGGTATTGTTATCAGACAGCATCGTAGCAATACGATCATCGATACCCGCATGTACAAACAGGAAGGAGCCTTTGCGATATGCCAGCCGCATACGCTTGAAAAACCAGTGGAATTCGCCGCCATGCGATAAAAAGAGCTGCTGCCATTTAACAGCTGCTGCATAGGCTTCGCGCAAGCTTAATCCGGCCTGTTCACACAACAACTCGAAGCGATCCGCCTTATACCTGATTTTATCCATCTCCCTGCGTATCGACTCAGGAGGCATCACCCATGAGGCCATCTCAGGAAACTGCTGCCACCAGGAGTCAGTAGGAAAGATGCGTTTGATACAGATTTTCTCATCAGGCACCCCTTTCAGTGCATCCTTGCCAGAGAGGTATTCATCCCTGATCTCTCGCAAAAAAGGAATCGCCTTGGCTCCCATGCGGATAAAGAAATGACCATTATGAGGATCTTCTGTCTGGCCGACACTGCGCATACCGAATAACACGCGAATATCATGATTACCTGCCAACAGTCGAACACGTGCCCCTGTTTTGATAAACAGACGCAGTACACGCAACAGACGCAGGTTGCTCGGGCCTTTATCAAAGAAGTCGCCGCCAAAGATGAACAGCATGGATCGTCCCTGCTCTGTAAGCTTAAAGTGATGATCCGCCTTGCCTGTTTTTTTTATGCCTCCACTGGCGACCAGAGAGGCCAGCAAAGCATCGCCATCAGCGTGCAGATCAGAGATAAAAACGGTCGAACGATGCGGCCATTGCCAATCATGAGCCTGCAACAGAGATTTCACCGTACCCCGGCTTTTCAGACCACTGCTCTTACGTTGCCTGAGTCCGTGTTTACTGCAATCAAGCCAGTCACGAGTGCTCTCGGGTAGTTTGGTGGGCAGAGAATCATCCAACCATTTGAGTCCGTGGTAATCAGGTAGTGAAAGTATATTCTTCGAGTTTGTCATTTTCAGTCCGTATAACTTGAATGCTGAGAACGTATTTTCCATTCACCGGCTCGATGCCGCCAACCCTTATCCGGCCCCATCGTGAAATAGATCGGTTCAGCGTGAAACATGCTTAGATTTTTTATCTCATCCAACTCCAGCATCGCTTGATCACATGCTGCATGCCTGAATGCCGCCCCGTGTCCGATAAACAACTGCATGATTGATGCATCTGCAGGCAGTGTAGACATAACCTGATTAATATAGCTTGACACACGTTCTCCAGCCTGCATCAATGACTCTGCACCCGGATAAGGTAGTCGGTAATGACTGTCAGACTTCCAACCTGCCGGTGGGGTTTCATAACGGGGATCTTCACTCACAACCTGCTCAATGGCCGAGATCGGAAGATTGGCCAGACTACCGACTGAGCGCTCACACAGTAGATCTGTTTGCATCAGCGAATAGCTTTCATCCGGAATCATATCTGCCAGTTTCCGACGTATGATCTCCGCCGTACTCCAGGCCCGTAGCACAATCGAACTATGCAGTGTCGGAGCAATCCTCAATCCATGTTGCTCACCGAATGCAAGAATCTTCTCAACACAGTTTACTGCCTGAGTCTCCCCTTCAACGGTGAGCGGAAACGGTTGAAAGGCTCCCGGTGTGGCTGCTTGATGATGATAATCCCCATGGCGGATAAAGACAGCATAATTGGCACTCATACCTCTACCTCACTAATCGGATCACCAGCTATCTGTCCACCATTCAGGTCTTCAAGTAATTCTTGCAGCATTGGAATCAGGTTTTGCTGTTTGAGCAGACTTTTCGCCTCATCAACCGTGCACCAGCGGCGTCCGCGGTGAGATTCCAGCCACTGTTCTTCATTCACAACAAACTCTACCAGCATCGGGTAGACACTCACCTCACACAAGCTGCCCCATTTTTCGTAGTGGTAACAACCAAGCGACTCCGCTGCCACCACCCCTTTGATTCCTGCTTCCTCCCAGGCTTCTTTGGCTGCTGACTCCTGAGAAGTAAGACCCGGCTCATGTACACCTTTCGGTACGATCCAGTGCCGTTTTTTACTGGAACGAACCAGTAACACATCCAGATTTTTACCGTTGTAGCGATAAGGGATAACAGAGGACTGGCGATAATAATAGGCAGGTCGCTGTCGTAATTCTTTTCCTTTCTCATCAGGAAAAGGAAACAGCTCCGACAGTGATGAAGTATGAATAAGATGACATAACTTCGATCCGGCTGCTCCCAGACTCGCCCAGTTATCATTCACTTTCAGTACCGCCAGAGAACCATGTTTGAGCAAGCGCTCCTGGTTCTCACAACCTGTTTGTTCACCGGCCAAATAAGTAATTAGCTGTTCCAGACCCTTTCTATGTCCGACCAGTAACACTGTCTGTGCCGACTCCGACAAGGTTTTCATTCTGGACAGCAAGACCGGCAGATCAGCTTTATAAAGCCTTTTATCAACATGCAAATGCGCTACGCCGATCCCCATCACCTTGATTGCTTTCTCAGCCGTTACTCTCGCACGCAGCGTAGGTGATGCCAGTATCATATCAGGCTGATACGCATGTCTTGCAAGCCATAACCCCATACGTTGAGCGCGCCGTTTTCCACTGTCATGCAGTGGCAGCTTCGTTTGGCCGGTCAGGTCATCAGGCGAAGAGACCTTCAAATATTTCCGATCAGGCTTGCCCTGAGCCATCAGCAGCAGCGCTTTACTCATATCACCGCTGTGTCGCTCTTACATGAGGGTGAGGTTTCGCATAACTGTTGCAGACAGAATTGTTGTACCTGCTCAAAATCAACAGATCCGCTGACTTCATAGACATGAACACCGGCAAGCATACGGATATAGGCATCACGATCCAGATGCGTATGGTCTCGATAAAAGCTGCCGTCTGCATATTGATAAAAGGGTCCGGACGATTTCATAATGGCATCAAGCAGTTCTCTACGATCTGCCAGATTCACTTCGGTAATCCGCGTCTGATCCTGCGTATCATGTGACCAGTTCAGAATCAGGAAATGAGCCAGTTCAGGTTCAGCAGAAAAGCGTGAATCACCATACACAGCAGCAACATCCACATCATACTTCTCTTCCAGATCCCACAACTCTTCGGCTGGCATGGCTTGTAGTTCGGCAATACGCGCTTGCGGTAAAATTTCCGTCAATTGCGGGTTATGCAGCAGTGTACCTGGATTCACACGCGGTAGTTTAGGGATACCACGTGCATACATATTCCCTCCATCTGTGCGAATAAACAGCCGATCATTGGTGACATAATCAAATCGCGGATCAGACATCAGATGCAGCATTGTGGTCGATTTACCACCACCGGAAAAACCGGCAATCGCGATGGCTCTGTTATGCTCGGCCAATGCCGCCGCGTGGCAGATCAGGTAACCACGCTGCTGCAACAGATTAATATACTGGTTATTAATAAAATTGATCACCTGGTTGCTGTTGGCAAGACATGGGCCTGCAGCAATCCGATGCTCCAGGCTCTGCAAAAACATCATGCCGGTTCGTACCTTATAGATGCATCGTCCATCATCCAGATCGAGATATGCATCTTTCTTTCCGCGTTTACCGGCTTCGCGCGACCAGTCATGCAGTGGCAGATCAAGATTGATGACAGGAGATTCAATCGCCACAACCTCTATCGCAACAGCATCGCTGCTCTGCGGTAAATCACCCTTGATGGGAAGCACGATATGCCGGAAATAATGGCGTAAAATATCCAATAGCTGCGCTGAATTGCTTCGAACAAGAATCTGCATTTCCGGCAGAACCAGCTCCAGTCTCTCTTCACACAACGTGGCATCCGCAAGCATGGTTCTGCGCAACTCTTCTTTGCTTATTCCATGACTCATTTCAACCACCCTTCAAGGTTTTCACTGCATAATCAACATAGAGCGCTGCAGCATCAATGCCAATGCCCTCTTTTGCCCCGCGAAATCCGCCAAAGGCCGATACCTCAAAAACTATAGGCCCTGCTTCTGATTCAGCCACATCGACAGTGGTGAAGTCCATATTAAATGGTTTTTGAGCAGCATACGCCAAATCAATCAGCTCCTGAGATGGCTCATGTGCAGCATATTTTCCACCGCTGTGTATCGTAGTATTCCATGTGTCGGACTGGGATACCCGCGCATACGTCCCCAGATATTCACCACCAATAAACACCATACCCAGATCACGCCCGGGCAGGGCCAGTTTCTTCTGGATATACATCATCGGATGCTGTTGCTGAAAGCTGGTAATCTGCTGGCGCTGTTTTACTTCTGAATCAGTGGCATCAATCACCTCCATACCACGCGCCTTGGTGGAATAAAGTGGTTTGAACACAGCACTGCCAAAACGGTTTACCGTTTCCAAAGCCGTTTCAATATCTTCTGTGATACAGGTCGGCGGCATTGGAATAGCATGGTTATGCAAGGTAACCGTACAGCTCAAACGATCAATCAGCCGCAAGATATTCAATGCAGGACTGAATACACGCACACCTGCGGCTTCGGCTACGCGCAACAGCTCCAGACGGTCGAGTGAGTTCGGGCTATATTCCGAACCGATTTTCTTGACCATCAAACCATCAAATTCGCACAGGTTAAGATCGCCGCATCGTAAAGCATTATCGGAAAGGTCAAGCCATACATCCTGTATATCAATCACAGGAGATGCAGAGCCGGTACGCATTGCGACAGCCTGAGCAAGCATTTCACTGGACCATTTTCCCGGCAGGCCGATGACGCCAATTTTAAGATTAGTCACTGAAAATCTCCTTGATCGGCAGTCGATATCGCCGGGGTTTCTGCAGATCACATTGAGCTACCTGTGACAGCAGATAATGAGCACGCAAAAACATACGCTGCGCCATGGATTGATCCAGAATAAAACGTGTTGAAGTAGCAAAAGAGCGCGCCAGACCAAGCGCCAGACGGATTTCAAAGGTGTGGTCACTGTTCTTTTGTGCATAACTCCGTGCTATGGCATAAAAATCACACACCTGTTTGCGTATACGTCGGCGAATGGCGTTATCAAATACCTGTAGACGATAATTTGAGACCATAAACACCGAAACATCCTGTACATAATCCATATGGGTTGATCGATGCAGGTCAATAAAGCGGATACTTTTGCTTTCCGGCTCATACAGGATGTTGTCGACATTGAAGTCGCCGTGGATCAGGACACTGTCAGGCACGACTAATTTTTTCTCAATGCGTTCAGCCGTCACCAGCAGCGATTCAAATGTAGGGAGTGCGGATGCACAAATACGTGCCTTGGCCTGCCTGAATGAAGGGTGAACGGCATAAACATCAGCCAGACGCTTGCGTGTCTGGCGAACAAAACCGGCAGAGACACTACGATTGCTGCGGCTCGTATTCCAAACCGAGGTCACTGTTTCACCCAGCGCCTGGATTGCTTCGGTCATCGTATGCATCGGTTCATGCAGTACAATCTGCTCCAGTGTCATCCCGTTCAAGTGTTCTATCAGTAACGATGCCCCGTCACTGTGTTTACTGTACGCCAATACCTGAGGTGCCAGGCCCGGAAAAACGGCATGCCAGGTTTCCACACCCTGTAGCTCCTCCTTGAGCTTGCGCTTGTCACCACTTTTGTAGATGACCCGGGGCTGGTCACTATCGATCTCCCGGATTGATGAGATGCCACTGCCTGAGCGCGTTTCCGCAAGCGGCTGAATATCCATGTTACCCATCACATCTTCGCCCTTCCAGGCTGCTACAGTCTCCTGCATAGCGTTATAACGCTGCATATCCATCGGTTGACCAATATTATTGGAAATAATGGCTTCACTGATATGCAGCAGTGCATCACCCATCTGGGCAAGGCTGCGGGCAACAAAGAGTCCTGTAATCAGATCTTCAGTATATTTTTTTTGTTTCAGTTCAGTGGTAAATTTTTTCAACAGCTTTTGGTATATGCGATTCAGCTTGTGCTCACCATGACCGATTTTTAGAGCCAACCGCGTGTCACTTCCCAACAGCGCCTCTTCTGTGAACCCCATGCATTTGGCTACCTGCCGAAGTGCAGCTTGATAAGCTTTCAAATCAAGCCGGTGATCAGGCCGCAAATCACCGAGCTGCTGCATGCAATCACGGGTAAGTACGGTAATATTGGCAAGTTCAGCTGCAATGGATGCGACAGTACGAATCGTCACGCTCTCAGTAGCCTGACTATCACTCATTGCTTCAATACAACTATTTTGAATGCGCAGGTTAAGATTATATGCATAACCGCTGCGCTCCAGTGTACGCTGGATCAGGCTTGTATCTTCATCATCAGTGTATTTTTGTAACAGTTGCAGCTGGGAACCAGCTTCCACCAACAAAAAACGAAGGTTACTACGCAGGGTTTTTGCTAAACGCATGCTGTAATCAACCCCGCTCCCCTCTCCATTTCACTGTTTTACTCCTGCTTGAACTATATCATTCACGTTGATAAATGTGGCGACGAACAGGTAAGTAACCGGCAGGCAACAGAACCTGATTCATTCTATCGCCAATGTTGAAATAGGAAACCTGCAATCAACAGCCAGATCTATCAGCAGGATGCACCGGAACAACACCCGCCCGGTTTTACTGCTTCGATATAGGCCGAAACCACATAGGCTTCCACGCCCCGACCCGGAGCCCAGTCACGAATAAACTCACGAGATTCATCCTTGGGAACTATACGAATCTGCTCAAAGCCTACCTCTTTCATCATGGTTTCCAGCTCATCAATCAATGATGCACCGGCCATGCAGCCAGCATGCAGTACAGGATCATTTTTCATCTCATCCGGCATTACTGCTGTTGCCACCACATCTGAAATCGCCAGACGACCACCGGGTTTCAGTACCCTGAAGGCATCTGCAAAAACCAGTTCTTTGTGCGGCGAAAGATTAATCACGCAGTTTGAGATGATAATGTCACCTGTATTATCAGCTATCGGAAGATGCTCGATCTCACCTAGCCTGAACTCTACATTGGTAAACTTGCCCTTCTCAACATTGTGACGCGCTTTGGAGAGCATTGTAGGGGTCATATCAATGCCAATCACATGACCGCTTTCAGTCACCTCATGAGCGGCAAGAAAGGCATCAAAGCCGCCACCACTGCCAAGATCGATCACCACTTCACCCGGTTTCAGGCTGGCAATGGCGCGAGGATTACCGCAACCCAACCCCATATCAGCGCCATCGGGCACTCTGCCCAGATCATCTTCGCTGTATCCCAAGCGTGTGGAGATCAGTGTATTGATTGCTGTATCATCAGATACCCCGCAACAGCTCGATTCCACACCGCAACAGGAACCGTCGTTGCTGGCCTCAGCAACCTCCGCGTAGGATTTGCGTACGTGCTGACGCACACTATCTGCTTTTACACTCATGCTCTTCTCCATCTGTTGCTATAATCACTACTCTTATCTACCCCGAACAAGGGGCATCATCTATTGCTCAAGCCTGCGAAACAACCACAAGGTCATTATGATTTAAACGTGAACATTACTCATCCAGCGCACCGCCACAGCTGGAGCCCTGCCCTGCTGTACAACCATAACAGTGATCCATAACTATAATCTCTCGGCCTGTGATATCGGTCTGTTTCAGATCAGTCAGATGCGTACGTTCCCCACTCTTCTCAAACATAGGAAGATCCAGCATCTGATTGAAATCACAGTCGTACACAAAACCCTTCCAGTCTATACTGATCAGGTTTTTACACATCACGCCGGGAAGATTATCTTCACTATAAGCTTCTTTAAGTAACTGCATATAACTAGCGAATTCTCCACGTGAAATTAACGTGCTTCCAAATCGCTGAATAGGCATGTTTGTGATCGTGAACAAGCGGGTAAATTCAATCCCGTAGCGCAGGTTCAGTTCACGTTTATATGACGCCTCAAGTTCAATTTGAGATGGTGGAAGGCTCGCCCCCTGCGGATTATACACCAGCGTCAATGTCAGTTCTGAACCCTCAACTCCATAGCCCAAACCATTCAACTGCTTCAGCCCCCGGATACTGGATTCAAACACGCCATCACCGCGCTGAGCATCCACATTGTCACTGAGGTAACAGGGTAAAGAGGCAACAACTTCAACCTTGTTTTCAGCTAAAAATTCAGCCAACCATGCATATCCCTCTTCTTCAAGAATGCTCAAATTACAACGATCAATCACCCGTACACCGAGTGCTCTCGCTTCCCTGACCAGATAACGAAAATGCGGATTCATCTCGGGTGCACCACCGGTCAAATCCAGTGTTCCGATGTTTTGTGCTGCCAGATGATCAATCACAGTCTGGACTGTCCCCTTATCCATGATCTCTTTGCGACGGGGCCCTGCGTTCACATGGCAATGCAGGCAGGTCTGGTTGCACAGATAGCCCAAATTCACCTGTAATGTTTCCAGTTGGCTACGATGAATGGCTGGAAAGTCGGAATCCTTCAATAACGGCAATGTTGCATGCATAACGTCTATCCCCTGTTTTAATGAAACCGGAGCATAGGTCGAATCCATTGCGATTTCATTACAAGAAAACTTCCGCTCCGGCTTCTATCCATGATACCTGTCATTTAGTTATCACTGTAGTTGAACTCTCATCCTGATGCCTGCTGAAAACCAGCATGAGAAAACCCGTTCACTAGAGCAAACGGGTTCCGAGCGTATCACCACTCCGGGAAATAAATTATTCAGAGACTCTTTTAATGGTGTAGCTTGTAAACTGTAGTCATGCCGATTCCTTTCAGCACAACCTGCATACATTCATGGCTACGAATCACATGTTTAACCGATTGAAACGTCGCTTTATCCACAAGGATTTCGTTACCTCTGGCTTTTCCCTCAAGTCTGGCTGCCAGATTCACATGCGGTCCGATAACGGTAAATGAACGTCGGTCATGAGCACCAATAATACCCAGAACGGCTTCACCACTGCCAATCCCGATACCGACCTCCATCAGATAATCACCCTGTTTGTTGCGTAACTCATTCATCGACGCGATTTCGCTCTGAATACGAAGCGCAGCGCGTAAAGCAGACTCTGCGGTCCCGGCTTGTTCATTGAGCACGCCAAACACGGCCATAGCCCCATCACCTGTGATTTTATCCACCAAACCACACTCATCAAGAATAGGCGGCAACATTTTATCCATGTACTGATTCAACACATCCATCACGTACTGCGGATCGTATTGCTGGTTGAATATGGTAAAGCTGCGTAGATCAATGAACATGGTGGAGATATCGCGACGCTCGCCTTTTGCGTCAAAAGTCAGCTTTCCGCCCATACTGCGCTCAGAAACAGTACCACCTACATAGCGATCCAGCACCCGGCGCTGCTGATCACGCAGCAGACTCAATTCATTTGCATTTTGCTGCTGTACTAATTGCTGAACAGTCTGCTCAGTCACATCCAGAAATAGCAGCCAGGGCGTATTCGCAATGCGCACAAAATGAATATCTGTGAAACTACCTTGCCTCAATTCCATCCTGGGTAGCACAAAGTCCATCTCGAAGTTCTGTCCACACAGGCAAGCAAAACTATCTTCCAGCACAGCACCTACATGCAGGACTGCATCTGCACTGTAGCTGTGCCACTCACCACCATAGGCCGCAATGCATTGGCACGCTTCATCAAGCCGGGCCCAGGCTGGTGAGAGTCGGTTGATCTGCATCTCTACCAGATAGTTAAGCAAGGCCTCTGGCACAACAGGCATCTTCATCTGACCATTTGTCCAGCAAGGCGCTCAAATGCCGCCTCCACATTCTCTCCGCTAAGCGCACTGGTCAGATAGCAATCCCAGCCCTCTTCACGGAGGGCAGTTACATCCGCATCATTTAGTTGCCACTCATCCTTAAGATCCGCCTTATTCAATAGAACCACAAAAGGGATATCACCAGTTTCGGCCCGCATACGAGCATGCAGCTCCCGTGCCACCTCTACACTCGCTCTGCGCGTACCATCAATGACCAGAAAATAGGCAGCCGACCCGCGCATATAGGTCACGGGCACCTTCTTGACAGACTCTTCACCATGTACATCCCATAACATCATGTTCACAGTGATATCATCAACTTCTACCTCTTTACGATCAATTTTCACGCCCATCGTAGAGAGGTATTTGTCTGAAAAAATACCGTTCATATAACGGCTGACCAGACTGGTTTTGCCAACAGCGAATGCCCCTAACAAGCATACTTTCTTTTGCAGAACGCGACTCAAGGTAATCGCTCCCAAACCAAATCCAGACCTGCTGACCAATCCAGTGAGCGGATTTTAAGACCATCCACTTTCACCCAACGTGCAGGCACGTTATGCTCTACCAGTTTTTTCCTTACATTTTTTGCCCGATTCAGAGCCAGGGCACCGGCCTGACCACCATAGAGCCTGGAGTATCCGGTGACCTGCACATGGGCCTTGGAAAGACGCAACAGTTCAGAGTGTTTCAGCAACAGATCTGCAAGTTTAAAAATTTTATCAGCTTCCCCATCTATCAACTGACTGCTGTTTGCGGCAAAGCTCAACTGCACAGTATTCAATGCCTTTTTCAACATAGCCAGAGCCTTATCAGCCACTACCAGACCTTGCTGCTTGTAAACCTTCACCCCTTCAATGTTCTGAACTTTGGCAGCTGCCTGTCCTGCCCATCTCGCACTTGCAATGCCGGAGACAGTCAGCGCACCCTTCACCAAACTCAGAGACACTGATTTTGGTGGCTGTAATTCGCGTCTGATATTGGCCATGATATATGTATTCGATCCCGTATCCATCAACGCATCCGTATTGAACCCAGTGATACCTGTAATGCGCTTAATGCGCTTTCTGGCAAAGCCAATCCACTCACTTGAGGCCTTACCTCTGACAGATACCAAGCCCCGCCTGAGGCTTACCTTCGTTGATTCAGGTGGTTTAAGCTTTCGAATCACCTCTGATAGCAAGTAGCTATCCGACTCTATATCCACAAGCTTCGAATCGTCATAGCTTTTTATCTCTGGAATCAATGTAGTTATAGCTGCCGCTCTTTTTACCCATGCATTCGCTGCTTTGCCTTCAGCAATCAGTGTAGCCCCAGAGATGCTCAAGTGCACTGCCTGTGGCGGCTCCAGCTGTTGAATCGCCAGCGTTAACAGGTAATCGGAAGAATCACTGATGACCAGGTCAGCACTGTTCAAAGCAGTGATGCCCGGTAGCGCCGGCAGCATCTGCATGGCCCTGTCCAACCATGAACGAGTAGCTGTGCCACTGACTATAAGCGCAGTTTCATCCAACTCAAGTTGGGTTTCAGAACCGGGTTTAAGCACCTGTTTGGCACGTCTGATTTGAAGAGCAGGCAGCAGTGACTGATATGGCGTCCACTGCAGCAATACTTTGTCATCAGCATAGCCATATTGCTGCAACAAATCATCAGGGTCATCAGAGAGTGGATCACGCATACCGATAATGTTCAGGGCCCCCTGCTCATGGACAGTACGAATAACAGTGACTCCGGGTATGGCATCCAGTGCTTCTATCAACACCTGCTCCCGATCAGTCTGATACCAAACCCAGCCCGACCAGCCGAGCAACGCCAATAGCAGCATAACAATTACAAACTTGGCTTTGAAATTCGATCCCGATGATGAGGATGCCGTTTTCGATAGCAGACATGACTCCATCTCCGGCCTAACAGTATTAAAAACAGCAGCATCACCATCAAAGCTCTCCAGCTCAGCAGCCATCGCCTTGTGAATCGACTCACATCGCTGCTGTAGCATCTCGCGGAATTCCGCCGGTGCATTACCACGCACAACTGCAGCAAGCACCGCCCTGGAGCCCGCCTCAATATAGACGACCATGTTGCCTATATTCAGCTTTTCAATCGAGTCATTCTCTTCAACCTGAAATGAGTCACGTACAAAATCCTGAATGGCCGTCAACATGCCGGAGACCAGATCGGCATGCTCAGTATCCCCCTCCATAAAGCTGACATGCTGCAGCAACAAACCATCCGCCTTATGAATCAGGAACACCTGCTCGACGCGGTAGTCCAACGTATTCAGCATAACAATCTCGGCAAAGGACTTGCCTGTATGCAGCGACTCAATACGCCACTTTAGTCCGCGCAGGCTAAATGAGTTTTCCAGCATGTGGTTCAACGAATCCATCATGCCTCTCATAATCGAAGTAATAGATTTTCTGATGGCCGGAGCCATCACAGGAAACAGTGCATCACCAAGCCGATCAGGGTCGGTGCGAACCGAAGCGTACAATGATGACTCGACAACCGGAGAGAGCGCAGCAGTCAGATCTCCCGGCTGTTGTTGTTGATTCAACTGCACCGCCTGATGCAGCACACGCCCCACATCTGCAGCATGTAACTCAGGGTTTTCCAGATGCTGCTTCAACTCATCAATCTGCCGGGACTCTTCACCCAGCAGCAGATCTTTCAGACGCTTCAGGTCATCATCGCCACTGCTTTGCGCAGTTTTATTCACACCATCTCCATCGCAGTGTTGTATGCGCTGATCAGACATCTACTGATGCAGTCATGGGCTGAATTACTTGCTGGCAGGCAGGGTAAATTCGTCTTTCAGTCGCAACGCCACTTCCGACAGCAAATCAGCCAATGCAATACGATCAGTTTTACTATTATTCAGTTCATCAGCAGCTCGGGTCAAAGCTGCATCGAACTGTTCACGAGCCGCATTCACATCTGCCCCAAGAGACTTGGACTGGGCCAACATCTGCTCCCGTAGTTCCCGATTCTGGCTTGCAACCGATTCATCCAGATTGCCCAATTTGCGCAGCAACTCCTTGGTACTCTTATTCAACTCATCCGCCAGATCCTTGTCATCAGACTCACGCTCTTCACGCTCTTTGTTTAAACGGCTGTTCAACGCATCCATCTCGCCGCGCATATAGGATTCAAGCGCATCCACCCGACTGTTCAACTCGCTACGCGTAGAGCTAAGCTCCTTAATCAGCCGATCTTCCAGGCGAAGGAAGCGGCTCTCATAATCTCGCATTTGCGATCCGAAAATAATATCCCTGATCTGATCAACGTTGCCTGCCGCAGCGAGGTCATCTCCCTCCTGCGCACTACTTTCTACATCTTTTGGTTTATCTGTCATGCTCCCCCCTCTCTGTATAAGCATTCGGGCATCTCAAACCCGCACTCACTATTACCTATCTAACTCATCACTACTCATAGCCTGCTGCAGCATGCTTTTCAATGCTTCAGGCCTGTATGGCTTTTGTATAAAGCCGCATAATCCGGCAGACCACTCTCCTGCACTTGCTTCACTATAACCGCTGGAAAGAATCACCTTCACATTGTGGTTTATTTTCTTAAGCTCCGCATAGCAGGCCTTTCCATCCAGATTCGGCATGGCCATATCCATTAACACTACGGTAATTTCACTGCCATGCTTCCGGTATACCTCAACCGCTTTCATGCCATCACTGGCAGTCAGTACGTCATAACCCATGCTTTTAAGTATCACTGCAATCGAAATACAGACGTCCTCATCGTCATCCACCAGCAACACCGTACCTGAGCAGCGGGACTGGCTATCGTCTTTTTTCTCAACCGCAGCAGTTACTTCCCCTGAGTGAGCAGGCAATAGCAGTCTGAATGTAGTCCCCTTGCCAACTGTTGAGTCGACCTTGATTGCCCCGTGATGACTTCGAATAATGCCCAGAACGGCACTCATACCCAGGCCGCGACCGGCAAACTTTGTTGTGAAAAACGGTTCAAAGATATTTGTCAGTGTCTGCTCATCCATACCGCAACCTGTGTCCGCCACATCAAGGTAGACGCAGCGTCCTTCCGAAAGGTCATGATCAAGATATGTGTTTGAAAGACAGCTTGTATCAGCCTGTATACAGCCTGTCTCAATGCGGATCAGACCTTTTTTCTCGCCGATAGCATCTGCAGCATTAATTACCAGGTTCATTATAATCTGTTGCATCTGTGTGGCATCGGCATCTACAGATGGAAGCGAGCGATCCAGATCAAACACCAGACTCACCTGTTTGGGGATCGAGACTTCGAGTAGCCTGTGTGTCTCCTCCACCATCTGAGTCAAATTGACGGGTTTGATGTCAAAACTTCCCTTGCCTGAATAAGCCAACATCTGCCTGCACAGCTCTGCCGCCTTTTCACTGGAGAGCACCACGCGATCAATATATTTTCTGGCATTTTGAGGACTACTCTGTAACTCGAACTCAGCCAGCGAGGCATTACCCATGATGGCGGCAAGTATATTATTGAAATCGTGAGCGATGCCGCCTGCTAATACCCCCAGCGAATCAAGCCGTTGGCTGTGCTCAAGCTGGGTTTGTAATCTGACCCGATCCTGCTCGGCCTCAATACGGCCAGTGATATCGGACCAGTAACCGACAATTTCATCCGCATCATCTTTCTCACTGCGAATCAGTACCATTTCATCGCACAGCCAGCGGTAAGAACCAAGCTCTGTGCGGACCCTGTATTCAAGCTTGCTACGCCCCTTCTCGCAAAGCGATTCAAGCGCTCCGGACAACTGCGCTCTGTCCTCTTCGTGCAAGCGTTGCGCCCAGACATCACAGTCCTGCAGCAACTCCTGCTCATCATAGCCCAAATGCTGACGAATATTCTGACTTACAAAGTTCAAAGACCATGGCTTTTCGGCCTTGCGGCTATAGAGAACAACAGGAGCTGAGTGCAGCAAAAACTCCAGCCTGTCACGGCTCTCCTGCAGGGCCTGGGCAGCTTCTACGCGCTCAGTGACATCATGACTGATGACCACTGCATGCGTGACGCACCCGTGTTGATCACGATAAGGAGTAAACCTGCTATTATACCAGCGCAGCCCCTTGTCGAGAAAAGAAAATTCAAATTCATGCTCAAGCTGATTACCTGCAAGACAATGATCGAGTCTGTTACGTATACCACCAGCTTCAAACTGATCAACGCCCCAGATTTCGGCAACACTTTTGCCAACCAGTGTTTCGCGTGATCGCTGAAAGGCCCGACAGAGCGGATCACTGACTGCCACATAGCAGTAATTCCTGTCGACAATATTCATAAAATCATCGCTGGAATTAACGATATGAGTATAGAGATCCAATGCCTCTTTATATCCTGGTTTTTGTTGCGTCACCGGCTGCTTATCCCCAGCAATGCAGGCTTACACTCCAAAGCACAGTAAACATGGCTATTTATATAAAGTGACATAGTTACAGATTATCCATCATATTTAATTCATCGTCCAGAACGGACGCCTCTTGAATACGTCTTCACCCATCCTCTCCCCTTACCAGCACAAGATCCAAACCCTCAGCCCAGAGCACATAATTTAAGATAGATGTATTCGATGCGCTTTGCAAGCCAAAGGGCACCGCAAACCGTTAAAAAAGCTGAAAGAAACAACACACTACCTTTAAGGTAAGCTTACAATGAAACGATCAATAACAAGTGGTTGTAGAGAAAACATTTGAGTCCTGCTCTTTCAACTCAACCGTCAAGCTGCTGCCGAATCAACTGACTCATCGCTACTATGGAAAAGGGCTTGTTCATCAGCGTTTCATTCTCCATATCAGTCTGCCTCTTTCTGTCATAGCCGGAAGCAAAGATGATTTTAATATCCGGCCTGGTTTGACGCATAAGCCGGGCAGCTTCATCTCCACTCATCACCGGCATCACAACATCAAGGACACACAAATCAATCTCTTCTGCGTGAGCTTCAAACAGCTCGACTGCCTGCTCTCCATCACTTGCGGTCAATACATGATAGCCCAGTGACACCAGCACTTCTGTTCCCGTCTCAAGAATGTGTTTCTCATCATCCACCAAAAGGATTGTTTCACCACGGCCTTCAACAACCTTCTCTACCTGATCCGGGGAATCAGCCTCGTAATTCACATCCAATATTGGCAAATAAACATGAAACGTAGCGCCTTGCCCTACAACGCTATCTACTTCGACAAACCCATGGTGAGTCTTGACTGCGCCGAAGACCATCGCCAAACCCAGACCTGTTCCTTTACCAAGATCTTTTGTGGTAAAAAAAGGTTCAAATAGATATTCCATTTGCGATACAGCAATGCCACACCCATTATCTTCAACACTGATATGCGCGTATAATCCGGGCTCAAAATAGTCATGCTTTTCAATAAACAATGCATCTGTCTGAAATGGTTCCAGCCTGATTCTCATAAATGGCTGATCCACACCCTCAAGCGCATCACATCCATTATTTACAAGGTTCATCAAGACCTGATGAAGTTGGGTGCCATCCCCATTTATCTGTAACATTTCGCTACAGATATCCTGATATATCTGAATATTTTCCGGCACGGAGGTACGCAGAAATTTCATCGCTTCCTTGACGAAAGGCGTTAACGGGAGCTGTTTCATGCTGATTTTATCTTTACGGGCATAGGTGAGTAGTTGATGGATCATATCGGCAGCACGAAATGAGAGTTCCTCAACATTGGCCAGCTTATGGATCACATCGGGATTCTCCTGCACCCGCTTTTTAGCCAGATAAAGGTTACCGGTAATACCTGCCAACATATTGTTAAAATCATGGGCAATGCCACCAACCAGAGTACCGATAGCTTCCATCTTTTGAGCCTGATAAAACTGCTCCTCAAGTTTCTCATACTCACTTAGATCCTGCTGAATACCCGCATAGTTGGTGATTTCACCGGCTTCATTTTTAATCGGGGAGATGGTCAACATTAACGGACAGAAGCGCCCATCCTTTGTCCTGTCTATCACCTTCCCATTCCAGATCTTGCCGCTATTAATGGTAGCCCACATCTCTTTATACAAGGCAGCATCCTGATGGCCGCTTTTGAGTAAGCCAGGTGTTCTGCCGATGGCCTCTTCAGCAGTGTATCCGGTGAGACGGGTAAAAGCAGGGTTCACATACTCAATCACACCTTCTCTGTCCGTGATTAGAATACCTTCTCCTGCTTGTTCGACAACCTGCGATAATTTACGCAACGACTCTTCTGCCAATTTACGCTCTGTAATATCATGTGTGGTGCCAATAGAGCGCAGCGGCGTACCACCTTCATCGTAGTACGTTTTACACTGCTCATACACCCATTTGATTGATCCATCCTGCATAAGCAACCTATGCTCTATATTGTATGGCGTTTGGCTCTCTACTGAACTTGTGAAAGCCTCATTCACAGTATCCAGATCATCAGGGTGTACGATGTCCAGAAAAGTTTCATAGCTGCTTTCTGTTCCCGGCTCCACACCGAATATTCGGTAGTTTTCATCTGACCAGACAAGTTTATTCTCAACCAGATCCAGCACCCAGTGCCCCAGATGGGCAATCTGTTGTGCCATTGCATGGTTTCTCTCTGTTTCTTCAAGAGCCAGCGCTGCCTTACGGGATTCGGTGATATCATGACAGATGGACAGGACACATGGCTTCCCATCATAGTTGATCGGAGTGGATGAAACCTCAGCAATGAGAATTCTACCATCCAGACTTTGAAACCTCTCCTCCACAGGTGCCAGGGTAATACCTTTGGCAATGACGCTTGTGATGCGTTGTGCTGCTCCGGGCCGATCTTCCGGGACCAGATAGTCAATTACTCGGGTCCCCAATATCTGACTTAGAGATTCGGCTCCAATCAATCGGACACCGGCATGATTAGAGAACAGAACCAGCCCATTCTTATGGATGACTACAGGATCAAGCATGTTTTCGACTACAGACTGAAAACCCATTTCAGATGATTTCCTGTCAGTAATATCCATCCAAGAGCCGATTATTTCCTTGATCTCACCGTTTTCGTCGCGCACGAAACTCATTTCATCACGTACCCAGACCAGCGACCCGTCTGCCTTGTTTATACGGTACTCATGTTCAAAGTCTGACTGATCTGACTGCAGAGCTGCTCTGAAATTGGTTCGGACTGATTCAGAGTCTTCATGATAAACTGTCGATGCCCACCATGTTCCATCACTCAGACAAACAGCCGGAGAGTAACCGAACATCTTTTCGATATTCGGTGATACATAATAGGGTATGCACTCCCCTGCGTCACAGGAAGAGGCATAATGCACAACAGGTATATGACCCACGATATGATCCAGAAGTTTTTTCTCTTCAAGATGTTTCCGAGCTCCCTCCAGCTCGGCATTTTTGTCTTTCAGATGCTGGCGGAGCGATTCAATGTATTTGCCCTGTACTCCCTTGATCAAATCATACTGGGTGGCGATACCGGTCAGGTCCCCTTCTTGATCAACAACGATCATACGACGAAAGCGTAACTCCTGCATCAGAGCGGAGACTTCGTAGGTCGGTGTAACATCAGAAACAGTTTGAACCGGGGAACACATGACCGCAGACACCGGCGTTTGCTGAAGATCAAGCCCCTGATTAATCAGCTTGGTAACATCGCGTTCGGTAAGAATACCTGCGGGTTTCCCCTCTTCCAACACAACAATGCAACTGATGCCTTCATCATCCATCAAAGAGAGCGCGCCATGTAGTGACTCTTCCCGACCCACGGTTTGTAGCTTCTGTGTCATGACAGAAGAGACCGGTCTGGTTTGTAGAAAATCATCAAGATCCGTGGCTCCAATCAGATTGGTAAACGTAACCAGCCCTATCAACAGGCCTGCATCATCTACAATGCACAGATGGCGGATGTTTTTATCGATAAGCAGATCGAAGGCTTCATATACTCCCATATCTGCATTGCTACTGATCATAGGTGAATGCAGCAGGTTCTGAATAGTCAGTCCGGCAGAATCAATCTCGCGAGAAGCAACATGCAACAGGTCCCGTTCAGTGAGAATACCGTCCGGCTTGCCATTTTTAACAGTCAGCAAGCAGCTGATTCGCTTCTCTGCCATCAATGCCGCCGCATCAGCGACAAACATATCAGCTGATACCGTAAGCACCTCTGTTGTCATGATCTCTTGAACACTTGTAGGAATCATCCACACCCTCTGACTACTTCGACCCTTCCTATGTTGAGTCCTCAACATACACGTATAAATATTGTCAGTAAATGCTCAGCTACCGATCCAATGAGAAGTTCGCACAGCGATAAGTTCGCAGCACCCGGAATGCAACAGAGCTATTTTTGGCTGCCATTCATGAAATAAACAACTAAAACCTCTTACATTCAAACAAATCATCCACTGACAACTATTTCGTAATTCATCCCTATATATTATCACAACAAACATTGCCAGAGATCATTTACACATCTATAAATAGTTGATAAGTAAGAACTTACATCCAGTGCATATTTTTTAAGCAGAAGATACTCAACACCTCCGATCACTTGGCAGGTATAGGGTCATGAAAGTTATCCACAAGTTTATCCCCCGCTTCTGTGGATAGTAGATTTAAACCCTTTAATTTTTTAGAGATATAACAAAAAACAGGGTAGCAGAAATGGTCAGTCGGTTGATTCAGCAAACGGTCGCCAGAAGCGTTGCATGGCATCCGTTGGCGTGAAATCAGGCAGGTTCCCGTGCCACTGGCGAATCAGAGCAGCATCTTCTGCCATATTCAACACCCTGAAACCTGCATCCCCGCTCTGGCGTGTACCTACGGCATCGCCACCACCACGCAAGCTCAGATCGGCTTCGGCCAGCTCCAGCCCATCGTGGGTGCTCACCATCTGCTTCAAACGCTCCATTGAGTTCTCAGATGAATGATCACCCGCAATCAGCATGCAGTAGCCCTGCTCGGAAGAACGCCCTACCCGCCCCCTAAGCTGATGCAGCTGTGCAAGCCCATAGTTTTCAGCTTCTTCAATGATAATCAGACGCGCCTCTGGCACATTCACGCCCACTTCAACCACGGTTGTAGAAACAATCATTTTGCTGGCACCCGCTGTGAAGGCTTCAAGTGCTCCATTTTTATCTTTAGCTTTCATCCGCCCGTGCAGACCAATCACATTGGCATCGGGAAAATACCCCTTCAGCAGTTCCACCCGCTGATCCACCGACAGGCCATCTTCATCCTCATCAATACGCGGTACAATCCAGTAGATTCGTCCCTCGACTTGCAGGATGCGTTTCATACCACCAATCAGGGAAGCCATTTTATTTGCTGCAAGCACACGTGTTTCCACAGGCTTCCTGCCCGGTGGCATGCCGCGCATAATCGAGAGATCCATATCCCCGTAGAGAGCCAGTGCCAGTGAACGCGGAATCGGAGTCGCTGTCATACCAAGCAGATGTATCGCCTCATGACCGTCCCGTTTTTTGTCAGCCAGCGCCCAGCGTTGACGCACCCCGAAACGGTGCTGTTCATCTACCAGCGCCAGTGTGAGATGATCAAAGATCACGTCTTCAGTAAGCAGAGCATGGGTGCCAACAATCAGCTTGAGTTCGCCGCTATGCAGTTCAGCCAATGTCTCACGCCGTGCTTTTGCTCTTGTACTTCCTGTCAGCAACTTTATCTCAAGCCCTAGAGGAGCCAGAAGTGCCGCAAGTGTTTCAGCATGTTGATTAGCCAGCACCTCGGTCGGAGCCAGTAGTGCTGCCTGATAGCCGCAACCGGCTGCCTTTGCCATAGCCAGGGCTGCTATCCAGGTTTTACCTGCCCCCACATCACCTTGCAGCAGCCTGTGCATGCGCAAACCTGAATGCAGATCAGATGATATATCCTGCCATGCTCTGGCCTGAGCATCGGTTAATGGAAACGGCAGATTATTGAGTAGTCGCTCACTCAGACCCTCCTGTTGCAGACAAAGTGCAGGGCAGTCCGCCTGCCGTTTTTTTTCAGACATCAGGCGCAGGTAAACAACAATCTCTTCAGATTTCAGTCTGGCAGTCGCCTTTTCCATCGCCTCACGATCTGCCTCTTCCGGCCCGTGCAATTGTGAGAGAGCCCTGCGCAAACCCGGCAGCTGCAACTGATAATCAAGCAAACCATCCAGTGGACTTGCAGCAGTAACAGGTAAAACACCAAAAAGCTGACGCATGATAGTAGCAACGCGTTTACCGGAGAGTCCTGCCAAAGCACTGTAAACAGGGTGATAACCCGGAACGAATGACTCAACCACACACCAGTCAGGATGGCTCATCTGCAGATATCCGTTCCAACGCTCGACCAGTCCACGCACAGAGACCTCTCGCCCCTCGCTCAGGCGTGCATCAGACATCATATAACCGGAATGGAAGAAATTCAGAGAAATCTGACCCGTAACATCGGCAAGTTTCAGTATAACCTGCCGACTTCGCCCAAACCCGCGTGCCTGTTTACTGATGATTCGCCCGTTAAAACGGGCTGTTTCACCCTCAATCAGCTGAGCCACAGGTTTAACCAAACGATCATCCGTATAATCCTTCGGCAAATGCAGCAGAAGATCTCCGATATTATTGATACCACGGGCCATCAAACGCTTTTCAAGCGCAGGGCCGATGCCCGGGACTATCGTCAGAGGCTGTTCTAACAGATCATACATCGCCTGATATTGACCTATGGCTGCGGCTTGCTCAACCGGCGATTTAATTAAGCAGTTACTCAGATCAATCCGGCCAGAAGGTGAATAGCGAAGCTAGAGAGGCTCCCTTGGGGACGAATTCACACGAATGAACACGAATAATGAATGAATAGTCAGTGACATTTGTAACATATACATCTCAACCAGCTTATTTCCTTGACGGCAATCATGTGATCACTAACGCTTTCACACATTGTATTGCTTAGAATAAAGTTTCCTCAGTCAAGCAGGGAGAGCAACATGAATCAGGATATAACAATACTGAACAGAGACTTTGCCATTGATGGCCAGATAAGCTTCAGCACACTTGCTGACGGGTTTATTGTTGCGGACGTTCAGAATAAGCACTGCACAGCCTCTATCGCACTGCAGGGCGCCCATCTGCTCTCCTGGACTCCTGCCGGTGAAGAAGCGGTAATCTGGATGTCAGAGGACGCAAAATTTACCACAGGAAAATCAATCCGCGGCGGTATCCCTGTCTGCTGGCCTTGGTTTGGCGCGCACGGCAGCGAAGCCTCATTTCCGGCACACGGTTTTGCCCGCACCAGCATCTGGGAGATTACAGGCTCAAGAACACTTGATGATGGCCGCAATAGACTCTCATTCAGGTTACAGGGAGGAAACCAACTGATGTGGCCTTACTCCACCACCTGCGATCTGCATTTCACACTGGGCACCACACTGGAAACAGAGATCACGACTATCAACAACAGCGAAGAGAGCATCATCATCGGGCAGGCTCTGCATACCTACTTCGCCATCGGTGATATTCACAAAACGTCTGTACACGGGCTGGATGGACGGCGCTATCTGGATAAACCCGATGGATTTAAAGCCAAACAACAGATCGGCCCGATCACATTTAACGGGGAAGTGGACCGCGTCTATCTGCAAACTGCTGATGAGTGCCTGATCGAAGATGAGGAGCTGAATCGCATCATCAGCATTGAAAAAACCGGTAGCGCCTCCACCATCGTGTGGAACCCGTGGGAAGAGCGTGCAGCTGAAATGGGAGACCTGGGTGATGATGGATACAAAAACATGCTCTGTGTGGAGAGTGCCAATGCAGCAGAGGACGTTGTGAGTATCGCAGCGGGTGGGACTCATAGCCTGAAGGTTCGCTACAGTATTGGACCATTGAATGGATAAAAAAATCCAGCCAGGAATTTTCACGAATGACAAGACAATTCATTCCTTGATTTTCATCGCAATGACAAATATCAGTCGCTAAGTGAAATAACAAAGCTGGAGAGATAGTGCCCTGAGGTAATCATTTCACAAATGGTTACTGATTATTATTCGTGCTCGTTCGTGTGTATTCGTGGTTAGCTTATCTATCATGCCACAGTGATCTTTTCCTCGCATACACAAAGCAGCATTCCCGGACTTCCGGGATGAACCTGAAAAAGGCTTAAATTTCAGCAATCAGGACCATTACCCGCCTGAATGTAAACTATTTTACTCAGGTATAAAAAAAAATGCATTTTTTACTTGTATGCACCGGAACATTCACCTAAAGTGCGCCCCGTTTTCGGAGGTTATTAATCATGGCAAAGCGTTGTGAAGTATGTGGAAAAGGCCCGATGAGCGGCAACAATGTCAGTCACGCTCATAATACGACTCGTCGTCGTTTTCTGCCAAACCTGCAGCAGGTTCGTGCTGTAGTGAATGGTCAGACTCAAAAGGTAAAGGTATGCGCAAGCTGCCTGCGCTCAGACAAGATCCAAAAAGCAGCCTGATTTACCCCATACTCTAATTGAAAAAGGGCGCCTGATGGCGCCCTTTTTATTTGTACTTTTTGTTTTAATCTGATCAGCTTTTCAATCAATCGACTGCAGCAACCAGATCCATTTCAACCAAAGCGCCCAGAGGCAGAGCTGCTACTTCAACAGTTGCGCGTGCAGGCCTGTGATCACCCAACCATGCTGCATAAATTTCATTCACCAGCGGGAAGTCTCCCATATCGGTAAGAAAGATATTCACCTTCAGTATACCTGTCAGTGAAACTCCGGCTTCACTTAATACGGCGGTCAGATTAGCTGTCACCTGCCGGGCTTGTGATTCCACATCGTCAGCAATCAACCTACCCTCTGCCGGAACCAGTCCGATCTGGCCTGAAGCATACAATACTCCGCCGGAAACCACGGCCTGACTGTATGGACCCACAGCTTTAGGTGCCTCATCCGAATGTATGACGTTAATAGTACTCATATCGCTATTCCTTTTTATCTGTTGGTTTTGGTGTTGATTTCAGATTGAAGAAATCACGCAGTGTCTCACCCAGAGCCCTGGTCGCAGGTTTCCCGCTCAGCCCCACACGATTGCGACGTAAGACACTGACCACGCCGCTAACATTTTTGATCGACCGCATGACTACAGCCAGATGATTACGATCTTCCACTTCGACCAGGAATAGCAATTCAGTGACTGAACCGCCGCGCTGCCTCAGCTTCAGATCCTCAATACTCGAGGATGTATCAGCAATACTGCGGGTAACATTGGCCAGCATGCCACGTTGATTTTGTGAACGTACTTCAATACCAGTTTTAAATAATTGACCTGGTTGAGATTCCCACTCTACCTCAAGCCATTCCCCATTCGCATGTTCAGAAACTTCATGACACTTGCGATGATGCAACATCATACCCTGACCTGTGGTGAAATGCCCCAGTACCGGATCCCCAGGAATCGGATGGCAACACTCTGCAGCATGCATCATGGAGCGATTAAAACCATTTAACTTCAGCGGTATGGCCCGTTTCCCCTGAGCCCCAGACTCAAACAGCTCATGGATAGGTATGTCACCCTGCCCTATTCGGGCCTTCATCTCGTCCATATTGTCACAATCAAACTGCTTCAATACTTCTGCAGGAAGATCTTTCTTACCTATGGATTCACGCAGGATTTTCTCACCCATACGGATACTGGTTTCGCGCTCCTGACGCCTGAACCACTGGCGAATCGACTGGCGCGCACGCGGTGTCTTCACATACTGCAGCCACTGCCTGCTCGGCCACTGATCCGGACTGGTCATAATTTCAATCTGATCACCATTTTTCAAGCGGGTGGAGAAATCGGCCATCTCGCCATTAATGCGCACACCAATACAGTGATGCCCTATATCGGTATGCACCGCATAGGCGAAATCCAGTGGCCTTGCGCCCCGGGGCAACGGGAAGATATCGCCATCACGACTGAATACGTAGACCTCCTGTACAAACAGATCGAGCCTTACATTCTCCAGAAACTCACTCGGGTTTTCTGCAGTCTGCAGCAGCTCGGTCAACTGCTTCAACCATTTAAAACTTTCACGTTCACCTGCTGCTGTTGCACCCTCTTTATAAGCCCAGTGCGCTGCCACACCATCTTCAGCATAGGAGTGCATGGCTTCAGTTCTGATCTGCACCTCGATACGGAAGTTCTCCGGCCCGATTACAGCTGTATGCAGAGATTGATAACCATTGGGCTTGGGCAGAGCAATATAATCCTTGAAGCGGCCTGGCACAGGCCTATACAGACTATGCACCACACCAAGTGCCTGATAACAGATAGTCATGTCTTCCACGATCACTCGAAAAGCAACCAGATCGAAGATGTCATCGAAGTTCACATGTTTGCGCTTCATCTTCTCATGAATACTGTAGAGATGTTTCATGCGCCCTTGCACGCGCGCTTTCAGCCCCTGTCGTTGAAGAGCCTCCTGAATAATGCTTTCCAGACGTTCACGGGTTTTATTCAGGCCATCCAGACGGCCCTGCATTTCATCGAGCAAAGCTTTATGAGCATCTGCTTCAAGGTAGGAGAAAACCAGGTCCTCCATCTCCTGCTTGATCCAGTGTATGCCAAGCCTGTGCGCCAGAGGCGCGTAAATCTCAAGCGTCTCTTCGCCAATCATGCGCCGTTTTTCTTCGCGCATGAAACCTAACGTTCGCATATTATGCAGGCGATCAGCCAGCTTCACGATCAACACACGAAGATCCTTGGCCGTGGCCAGAATCATCTTGCGGAAATTTTCTGCCTGTTTGTGTTCGGAGGAATTAAAATGGATTTTACCAATCTTGGTAACACCATCGACTAGGACTGCAACATCCTTGCCGAAATTCTCTTCCACATCTTCCAGGGTCACACTGGTATCCTCAACGGTATCATGAAGGATACCGGTGATCACAGTAGCCTCATCCATACCAAGACTGGCAAGGATGCTGGCTACAGCCAGAGGATGAGTAATATAAGGCTCACCGGATATACGCATCTGACCTGCATGTGCATGGGCTGCAAAGACATAAGCCCGATTTATGCGATCAAGATCTGCCTTCGGCGCATAGCTGGCGACACGTTCGGTAATTTCAAAGATGCGGCTCACAGTTTAATATGAGTTAAACAATGCGAGCCTGAAAGAATCAGGCAGCACCAGCCTCTTCTTCAGCGAATTCACTCAAACGACGAGACTGCTGCTCATCCTGTTCAAAGAGTATATCCCAGGAAACATAACCGTCACCCATTTCACGCAGTGCCTGGACAGCAGGTTTATCACCTTCTGTTTCCAACATCGGAGGCAAACCATTGAGCAACTGTCTGGCGCGTCTGGATGCCAGTAGAACCATTTCAAAACGGTTAGGATAATAACGAATGCAATCTTCTACTGTTACGCGAGCCATGGCGGCTACCTCCAAAATAACAACCCCGGTTACGGGGTACATCAATCCCCTGATAACTCAGGGAACTACTAATGCCTCAAACCTAGGAGTGGCCGGACAAAATGCAACTCATTATAATACAAACATCGAGTTAGGAGAATATTTTCAACAGCTGGGCAAGCGCCTGATCAAAATCATCATTAATCACCCGGTAATGCGCTTCTCCTGCGTGACTCATCTCCTCTTCTGCCGCTGCTACACGCAACTCAACCACATCACTTGCATCCTGGGCCCGTGTTGTCAGACGCTGCCGCAGCGCATCCAGAGATGGCGGTAAAATAAACAGCCGTTTGGCAGCAGGAATCTTCTCTGCAACCTGTGCTGCACCCTGCCAGTCAATCTCCAGCAACACATTGGATCCGGATGCCATAATCGACTCAACATCATCCTGCCGGGTACCATACAGATTACCATGCACCAGAGCCCACTCCAGAAATGCCCCTTGATCGCGCTGAGCTTCAAAGGCTTCACGCTTCAGGAAATGATACTCACGGCCTTCTACTTCACCCGGTCGCGGACTGCGTGTCGTACATGAGACCGTGAGCTGAAGATTTGCCTGCTTCTCCAGCAAAGCAGTACACAGGCTGGATTTTCCGGCACCAGAGGGCCCCGAAACAATAAATAACTGTCCACTCATTATTAAGCCCCTGTCAGTTTTTCATATTTTTTCTGCAGATCCTCTTTCGATTCAACCCGATTCGGATCAAGAGGGATACAGTCTACCGGACAGACCAGCTGACACTGAGGCTCATCAAAATGACCGACACACTCCGTACAGCGATCCGGATCAATCTCAAAAATCTCTTCACCCTCATAAATCGCCAGATTCGGACACTCCGGTTCACACACCTCGCAATTAATACAATCATCTGTAATGAATAAAGCCATCAATAAATCTCCCAGAGAGGCGCATCTTATAAGATTCATTTCCATTTGCGAAAACAAATCACAGTTTCCGGTTTCCGCATTCATCTTCACACAGTAGTCTGCCGCCATCTATGTCAGATCAGCGAATAAAAAAACCTGCAAACAAACATCAACAGCAAAAAGTTTATGCTGATCTGGTAAAGTTGTATCCAGAAAACGAAGCCTATATCCGGCAATATGCTGAATTACTGCTGGATGACGGGCAACTCTCCACTGCAGCAGAACTATTGCGCCACTTGCACGATCTGCTATTAAAAAAAGGAGAAACCGGCAAAGCGGATAATCTGGCCAAACAGTTTCCTTCTATAGGCCGTGTAAAAAAATCCGACAACCAATACCGTGAAGACATTAGCAAACTCTTACCCTCTGCAGTGCGCAGTCGCCTCTGGCTTAAACTTCACCAGCAACGCATTCGTGAAGGCAGGCATCTATTCCACCGCGGAGAGATAGAAGACACACTCTATCTGGTCTGCGAAGGTGAACTGGCAGAGTTCACCGACAGTGGACAAGGGAAACCTGTGCTACTGAATCTGATTCAGGCCGGTGATGTGGTAGGTGAATCAACCCTGCTTGCTCCCGGCCCGCATAAAACTGATGTCGTCGCCAACAAAAACAGTATCGTCGCCAAACTGCCGCGCAGTAAAATGGTTACAGCCATGAGTAACACACCGAGTCTTAAGGCAGTCTTGAAACACAAGGCTGACTTCCGTCGCATGGTCGCCCTGATTTCGTCCTGCTTACTGCTGGAAAACATTCCGCTGGATATGCGTCGCCACCTGGCTGCAGAGAGCTACATCCGCCAGTACCCCGCCGGAGCCACAATCCATCTCTCGGGAGACAAGCTACTTTATGTCGATCTGATCATCCGTGGTGAAGCCTGCTTCCAACTCAAAGACAGGGTATCACTAAAAAAACTACAAACACTAGCTCCCGGCTCCCTGATCGGAGACGCTGCAACAGCTCAGGACAACACCTGCCCGGCTGATATGATAGCCACCTCAGCACTGGCTATTGTGCACATCCCGTACAATGCATTCCAAACCGTAGTCGAAGGGTTCCCCCCACTACGCAACGCTTTGTTTGCCAATGCTGCCCAACAGCGCACGCAACTGATGTCCAAACTCGACGAATTCCAGACGCAACAATTCATTCAATCAGGCTCATTCAAATAATCCCTTAGCGTGCATTCCACATAGACTTATTTCCGGCTCCATGCTATATAAGGATAATACTTAATCAGGGGGTTAGGGCTTACATGTTTCATATAATAGATGATCAGCCATATCTGTGTGAACTGCTTGCCGATATTATGGAAACGGTAGGTTGCGAGGTCAAAGCATTCACATCACCTCAGGATTATCTGAACTATGTCGACTCAGATTTGTTTATAAAGCCGATAGCCACATTAACCGATGTGGACATGCCTGTAATCAACGGTTACGAAATGATGGAAAGCATTCTCAAAACCCGCCCTGATATGCGCTTTGTCGTGATCAGTGGAGAACCCGGCATCCGGCATGAATATAAACATCTGGCTTGCATGTATCTGCTCAAACCCTTTCACCCAGATATCATTGAAACTATCGTGAAAAAACTAAAAGCATGCGCACTCTACGGCCCTGACAAGGAGATTGACTGCATCTCCTGCGGTGACAGGGAAGCCTTTGTCGGAAGCCGCTGGTCCTGCCCTCAGACTTGAGTCGGGCATAAAAAAAACGCCCCCTGTTAAGGGAGCGTTTCAGTGTTTATCAAAAGTGACGACTAAAAGTTCAACCGCGGATCAGTTTAACCAGCAACCAACCCAGAACTATCGCTGTCAGCCCGGCAAGACGGATCATCCTTGGCGGAATTTCAGGAAGCCTGCGCATCGCGTCTATCATCTGGCCAGGAAAGAGTGCGTAAAGCGCCCCTTCAATCACCAGTAACAGCCCCAATGCAGCCCATAGATCATCCATGACCCCTAGACCTCAAGATCAGACTTACTTTCTGGACTGCTGGAAAAAGTTGAAGAATTCCGAATCAGGTGAAATCACCAGTCGTGTATTCTCATCTATCGACTTGCGGTACCCTTCCAGTGAACGGGTGAAAGCATAAAACTTGGGATCCTTGTTATAGGCCTTGGCATAAATCGCTGTCGTCAGGGCATCTGCCTTACCACGAAGAATCTCGGATTCCTTATAAGCTTGAGCAAGCACGGTTTTCTGGGTCTTTTCAGCTGTTGCCCGAATCTCTTTGGCAGCCTCTTCACCCTCTGAACGATACTCCTTGGCAATACGATTACGCTCTGCCTTCATACGCTGGAAAACGGCTTCCGAGTTTTCCTGTGGCAGGTCTGCACGCTTGATACGCACATCAATTACGGTAATACCGTAATCCTTTACGCCCTCATCTGCACGGTCACGAATCGTCTGCATCAACTGAACGCGCAGATCTTCCTTGTCACCACCGGATACAATCTCATGCAGCGTATGCTGACCCAGCACTTCACGCACCTTACCACGCACCACATCGTCCATACGTGCAGCAACGCCAGTCTGGGTACGTGCAACCTGATAAACCTTAAGCGGGTCAGTAATACGCCAGCGGGCATAGTTATCCACCATGATGGATTTCTTATCCTTGGTGATCACTTCATTTGGCGGCACATCACTTTCCAGCAGACGTCCGTCAAAACGCTCAACACTCTGCCATGGCCATTTGAAATGCAGACCGGCCTGTTTAACTACATCTTTCGGGTTACCGAACTGCAGTACCAACACCTGTTCACGCTGATCGACAACAAAGGCACTCATGCCGGTGATTGATCCAAAAAGAATGAAAAGAACTACGATCATAGTCTGTTTTGGGCTCATTTCTGCACCTCAACCTTGTTACTCAGTTTATTCAGTGGCAGATATGGCAACACACTACCGGCAACCTTATTGTCGATAATAACCTTGTCTGCACGGGCCAACACATCCTGCATGGTATCCATATACAAACGTTTTCGGGTTACTTCAGGTGCCACCTTGTAAGCCACAAGAATACTTTCAAAACGTGAAGCCTCACCCTTGGCGCGCTCTACAACTTCCTTGGAATAGGCTTCGGCATCAAGAACCATCTTCTTACCTTCACCACGTGCATTTGGAATAATGTCGTTGGCATAGGCCTGTGCTTCATTCTTGGCACGCTCCTTATCTTCACGTGCAGATGCCACGTCCTTGAACTCTTTGATCACGCGCTCAGGTGGCTGTACATCCTGCAGTTTCACAGTACTTACAGAGATACCAGCCTCGTAGGAGTCAAGAATCTGCTGAATCAGGTCCTGGGTTTCTACTTCAACCTCGGCCTTTTTGGTGGTCAGCACGTCATCAATCATGGTGCGTCCAATCACTTCACGGATAGCAGACTCTCCTGCATCGCGCACAGTTTTGGTCGCACTGTCGATATTAAACAGGAAATTTTCCACACTCTTGATCTTGTACTGTACGATGAATGAGATATCCACGATGTTCTCATCCTTGGTCAGCATCAAGGACTCATTGGTACGCTTACGAACCGTGCCATCAGCGAACTGACGGAAACCGATTTCCAGACGCTGTACACGAGTTACAGGCAGCTTCTCAATCGTTTCAACCGGATATGGAATATGCCAGTTCAGACCCGGGCCTTTGGTTGCCACATGTTTACCGAAGCGCAGCACAACGGCTTCTTCATCAGCAGCCACAACATACAGGCCTCCGAAAATGCCCCAGATGACAAATACTGCGGCCATAACACCGGTAATGAGACCCTTGCTCATTTCAGGCCCGCTACCGGAACCCTTACCACCACCTCCGCCAAAGAAACCGCCAAAGCGATCCTGCAAGCGACGAATGACTTCGTCCAGATCAGGTGGGGTCTGCTTGTTACCGCCGCCACCACCCTGGTTACCCCATGGGTTCTGATTTTGATTATTATCGTTGTTGCTCCAGGGCATGCCTGACCTCCATCGAAATACAGCGACGCAGTGTAGCTATCTCACTACAGCTTTGCACCCCTGTTTTTCAGCCTCTTTCATTAAGTTTCATTCACCTTCAGTAGCCAGATACTGACTCAAGCCTACGACTGCAGCCGGTATCACCAGCAGATTCACAAGCGGAACCATAAGTAGAAGCAGTGCTAAACCAGAGAAGCCGAAATAGAACCAGCGCTTGTCATTCAGCTGTTTTTTCCGTGCAGAAAAATCCCAGTTCCGTCGTGAGGCGGGTGTATCAATCAATTCGAAACTCAAAAAACGTATCCCGCCATAAGCCCACAAGGCTGTAGCTACAGGTGGCAACCAGAAAAAGAGCAGTGCAGCAACACCCCAGAGCATTAATCCAATCAGTGGCCGAACAGAGTTAGCCAGACTATGGACTACCAGCGAAGCCCAACCAGCATCCTGCTCAACCAGCTCACTACCTGCCCGCTGCTCTGTACGCCTGGCTAAAAGATCCAGCCATGGTGCTGCAGCGGCAGAACCGAGCGTCACAAAACTGAATACGCCACACAATAGAGCCAGCAACAGTGCCATCACCCAGACCAACCATGAGATGACCTGCCAGTACCAGGCATCACCTTCAGGAATCCACAGGTTCGCCACATAATCAACCAGCCAGAAAACACCACCCGTGAGAATAACCATCAGCACAAACAGCAACCCGATCATGCGCCATAATACGGAACGCAGTTCCGCACGTGCCAGCAGGTTCTGCAAACCCTGCAGAAATATCAATGCCCCCTGAATCATTGGCTCAACTCCAGCTCAGTCAGGATCTGTTTCGCCGACTCGATCCCATCTTCAGCAACCAGCACACGCGCATCCATCACCGTGGGTAACGGCATCAGGGCATTCATGCCGGCATTATCTATGCGAAAAAAGATCTCATGCTCTTCCAGCGCATCGGAGAGCATCTGCAGTAAAACCGGATCGGATAATTTAATAAGTTCAATCATGCGGGATAGCTTATGTTGTTTTTTCGCAAGCGTCACGCTTGACAGAGAGACAGCAGAAACGACGATAGCCACCATGCCTGACCACACAGATATACCAACCAGCGATTCATCACTGCCTGTTTCCATTGAAACCCTGCAGTCCGTACTTTCAGATATGCTGCCTGCCGGAGCGGATGATGGTGACCTGTATATAGAACACTCAAGCGCGGAGTCACTCGCTCTTGAGGAGGGTCGCGTTAAACATGTCTCCGCCTCTACACATCAGGGTATGGGAGCACGAGTCATTAAAGGCGAAGCTTCCGGTCACGCCTTTACTGACCGTTTTGAGACCTCGGCACTGATGCAGGCTGGTAAATCAGCACGCGCGATTGCAGAGAGTGGCAAGAACAAGGCTCCGGTTGCCATCCACAATGATGTTTCCGCCCCTGCCCTCTATCAGGGTGCAAACCCGTCAGAGGGTGTTGATTTTCTACAACGCAAATCACTGCTCGAAGAGTTGGATGCATTGGCACGCAGCCTGGATCCGCGCGTCAAACAGGTCTTTGCCAATGTTTCATCGTCATTTTCAGATATTCATATCATCCGTATGGATGGTTGCCATCTGCATGATGCCAGACCGCTTGTACGTCTGAATGTGTCCGTTGTTGTCGAACAGAATGGTGTGCGCGAAACAGGTTCTGCCGGTGGTGGTGGTCGCTTCTCTCTTTCCCGGCTTAGTGATGGAGAGCAGGCCAGGCAGCTGGTACACGAAGCTGTGCGTCTGGCTATACTTAATCTGGATGCGCACAAAGCTCCGGCTGGCAGCTTCCCTGTTGTACTTGGCCCCGGCTGGCCCGGCATTTTATTGCATGAGGCGATTGGTCATGGCCTGGAAGGCGATTTCAACCGCAAGGGCACTTCTGTATTCTCCGACAAAATGGGGAAACGTGTTGCTGCAAAGGGTATCACTGTGGTGGATGACGGAACCATAGCTGAACGCCGTGGCTCCATGACCATTGATGATGAAGGCACAACCAGTCATCGTACTGTACTGATTGAAGACGGTATTCTTACCGGTTATCTGCTGGATCGGCAGAATGCCCGCCTGATGGGCATGACCCCTACCGGCAATGGCAGACGCGAATCCTATGCACACCCTGTACTGCCGCGCATGACCAATACCTTTATGCTGGCAGGTAAAGATAATCCGGATGACATTGTCGCATCACTGGATCGCGGTATTTATGCGGTCAATTTCGGTGGTGGTCAGGTGGATATTACATCAGGTAAGTTTGTATTCACCACATCTGAAGCCTATTACGTTGAAAACGGCAAAATCCAGTATCCGGTCAAGGGCGCCACCCTGATCGGATCAGGACATGAAGTACTGCAGAAGGTTTCCATGATTGGCAATGATCTGGAGCTTGATCCGGGAGTCGGCACCTGCGGCAAAGGTGGCCAGTCTGTTCCTGTCGGCGTGGGCCTGCCTACCCTGCGCATTGACGAATTAACCGTTGGAGGAACCGAAACATGAAAAACCTGCCAACAGACCATGTCCAACTCGCTAAACTTGCAACACAGCTGATTGAATCAGCCAAGGGTGCAGGCGCAATCTATGTTGATGCGCTCGCCATCAGCGATACCGGTGATTCCGTCAGCGTACGTAACGGTTCGGTTGAATCGGTTGAGCGCGAAGATGCTCAGGGTATAGGATTGCGCGCCTTTGTTGAAACCCCGAAGGGACTTGCCTTTGCGACAGCATCCAGTTCCGACATCTCCGAGAAGGGATTGAAGAAACTGGCTGAACAGGTGATTTTGATGGCCAAAATATCGGAACCGGACCCTGATGCCGTTCCGCCTGTCGGAGCCAATCACCCTACCAGCGAAGAACTTGATGAGTGGAACCGTAAACATCCGGGAGGCAATCCCGGTTGGGATATTACTCAAGCACGCGATGCAGCACTGCACTGTGAAGATCTGGCCCGCAACTACTCCAGCGACATCAGTAACTCTGAGGGTGCTGAAGCAAGCTTCGGTCATAATCGTGTGGCTTACGCCTCCTCTGACGGCTTTGCAGCCGAATACGCCAAATCATCCGCATCACTCAGCGTTTCTGTCATTGCAGGCACAGGTGAGAACATGCAACGCGATTACGCATGGCATCGTGCTCGCCAGGTTTCCGATCTGCATAGCCCGGAAGTGATTGCCGAAGAGGCAGCCCGCCGCGCTGTCTCCCGTCTGAATCCTGGTAGCATGGAAAGTGGACACAGCACCATCATCTTTGAACCGCGCACAGCCACATCCATGCTCGGTCATCTCGTCGGTGCCATCAATGGCCGTGCAGTACTGCAACAGCGCTCATTTCTCACCGAAGCACTGGGAGAGAACATCTTCCCGGACTTTGTCAGCATTGAAGACAGACCGGATCACCCTGATGGATTAGGTAATCGCCTGTTTGATGGTGAAGGCACACGTTGCAGCGGTCATTCACTGATTGATCGCGGCCAACTAACTACCTTTCTGGCAGACCGCTATACTGCCAAACGCCTCGGTCAGGCTGAAACGGGCAGTGCTATGCGCGGCCTTACCGGAGATATCGGCATCGGCCCATCCAATCTGATCTGGCAACCGGGTTCACATAGCCAAAAAGCAATAATGGAAGAGATCGGCAACGGCATATTGATTACCGAACTGATCGGTTTTGGTGTTAATGGCGTTACCGGTGATTACTCGCGTGGTGCAGGCGGCTTCCTGATTGAGAACGGTGAAATTGTTCGTCCGGTTCAGGGCATTACTATTGCTGGCAACCTGAAAGAGATGTTTGCCAATATCGAACTGGTGGGCTCTGATCTGACCTGGTTCGGCTCAAGTGCAGTACCATCTATCGCCATCTCCAACATGACCATCGCAGGAGAGTAAAAAACGTTCACCACAAAGGACACGAAGAGCGCGAAGAAAATATATCTCTGGATCACTACTGTCCGGTTAAGCCATTGATCAGGCTCAGTTGGTTTAAGTTTCGTGTTCGCCGTCGTTTTGGAATGGGTGAAAGTTTCATCATTAATTCGAGGATATTTCTTCGCTGCATGAGATTCACTGCAACCAATCTTGCGAGCTGTTGAAGGGTTATATTTGAGTCGGCTGCCTTGTTCGCCAGATGCAATAACAGGTATGCAATCATGGCGATAATGATCTGAATCTTGACCGCATTTTCAGATGTTCCGATAAATCGTTTGATCTTCAGGTTCTGCTTGATCCACTTGAAGAACAGCTCAATTTGCCAACGCTGTTTGTACAACGATGCAATCTCCCCGGCACTGCGTTTGAGGTCGTTGGTGATGAAAGTCAGCACTTTATTGTCTGCCTCTCGCATAAAGCGAATACGCCGTAACGTGATTGGACATACCTCCCTGTCTTTGGCCGAAGATAGTCGAATCCACTGGTCTTCGAGCACACCGTCATCGGACACAGGAAAGGACTTCGTCACCTCAAACCCCGCATTGGATTTCATGCGACTGACAAAGGTGATGCCGTCCTGTGA
>Ga0316203_1000245_pt1 | contig 85022 bp, 69 predicted proteins | sample 6monrhotite_MG_FD_204940 | JGI IMG/M metagenome (GOLD analysis project Ga0316203, IMG submission 204940) | Microbial mat bacterial communities from mineral coupon in-situ incubated in ocean water Damariscotta River, Maine, United States -... | ecosystem: Environmental > Aquatic > Marine >... | reverse complement strand
ACAAGTAATCATTGATGCGCAAAGACATCGCCATGATCTCATCAAGTTCAAGCGGGTTGGCCCAACCGAACGCGGTGATGTGTTCTTCGGTGATCATCGGATCGTCCAGAGAATCGGACTTGTAATAATATTCAACGATGGACCGGGGCAGGGGTGTGCCTTCGGGCATATCGAAGCGTTTGGCAAGCGAACCCGCGACAATGTTACGAATCACCACTTCAACTGGGACAATTTCGACTTCCCGGACCAATTGTTCGCGCATATTTAGGCGGCGTACAAAATGGGTGGGAATGCCAATGTCTTGAAGGCGCAGCATCAAATGTTCGGAAATGCGGTTGTTCAACACGCCTTTGCCGGTGATGGTGCCTTTTTTCTTATTGTTAAAGGCGGTGGCGTCATCTTTAAAATACTGAACAACGGTGCCGGGTTCAGGCCCTTCAAAAATGACTTTTGCTTTGCCTTCGTAGAGTTGCCTGCGTTTGGCCATGGTATCTGTTCCTAGTGTTGATGAAGGGCAGAGAATCCACCCCCTCAAAACAGTCTAAAAGTTGCCGCTGATATAGCACTCCCGTGCGAACAAAACAATCACTCGAAGGTCAAAAGAGCGCGAATGAGGGTGGAAAATGCACCGATATTGGCGTAAAATAACAATCAAACGGGTTCTTTGAGATAAAAGCCTTTCCCTTTCGGACACAAACTGGCAAATTGCCCGCGAAATTAGACGGATTGATTTGCGCTTTTGTGGATATCTCCGTAGATTAGAAATAGACCTAGATCTCAGAGTTTAAGGAATACGCCATTATGTCTGACAGTTTTCATGACCGCGAACAGAGCTTCGAAGCAAAAAACAAGCTTGACGAGGAACTGAAATTTAAAGCCGAAGCCCGCCGCAACAAGCTGGTTGGCCTGTGGGCTGCGGAAAAAATGGGCATTGAAGGCGCCGATGCCGATGCTTACGCAAAGACCGTCGTCATTTCCGATCTTGACGAGCCGGGCATCGAAGATGTGATCCGAAAAGTCATGGGCGACTTCAAAGAACGTGGCGTTTCTGTTCCCGAAGACGAACTCCGGACCGAAATGGACCGTCAAATGGTCATCGCCATTGAACAAGTCAAAGCCAACTTCGATCCATTGGGCAACGACCACAACTAAGTCTTCGCCTTCATACAGTTTAAAAACCCGGCCCCATTGTTGAGGCCGGGTTTTTTGTGTTCAGGTCCTAAAAGCTGATACGGCCTCAAAAACGGTTTGGGCTTGGGTGTTAAGCTCGGCTGAGGCCAGGATGATGCGGTCGTGGCCTGTGGCATCGCTTAACGTTTTTGCGAGGCCAGCGTTTAAATAGTCTGCTGCATTTTCAACGTTCAAACGGACCGCCCAATTGGGTTGGCGGTTGACGTCTTTGTTGTGGATTTCGCGATTCAAGGTGGAATTGTTCAGGTCAATCAGTTCGACCTCTTTGATCGCCGCCCAAGGAATGACTCCTTGCCCAACCCGCGCATCAAACACGCCGTTTTCATCAATGCGCAATACGGCGTCTTGATTGGGGTTGCGAAGCGTCTTGATGGCTTTGAACATCATGCCAGCAAATAAGACAAAAATGCCGAGGCCAAAAAAGACCGGGATCATGGCTTCAAGGCCTTGGTCGGGGGCGGTCTCGGCGGTGCGTGCGTTGAATAAAAAAATCAACACCCCGACACTTCCCACGGCGCTAAAGATGGCTTGGGAGCGGGCCTTTTTTTGATCATAGTGAGCGGTAAGGGGCGTTGGCATTATAAGGACTCCTTCGGCTTAGTTCAGTGTGCCTTGGATCAAGACGTGCACGATGTTGTTGGGGTCATCAATAATGAGCTTGGTTGTGATGATCAAGGAAATGATGACCAACAATGGACGGATCAGCCGCGTGCCGTGTTTCATCGCCATGCCAGACCCAAGCTTGGCCCCAATCAATTGCCCCCCCGCCATAACGATCGCTGGCAGCCACAACACGTGTCCGGCGATGGCAAAAAACAAAAACGAGGTAACGTTGGACGTAAAGTTCACGACCTTGGTGTGCGCGGTGGCTTTTAACATGTTAAAGCCCAACACGGAAACAAAGGCCAAGGCCCAAAACGACCCGGTGCCAGGACCAAAAAAACCGTCGTAAAAGCCAATCAACACCCCAAAAATCGCGTAAAACGGTGTTTGCTTCATCAAGTGATGACGGTCAACCTCACCGATTTTGGGGCCAAACGTAAAATACAGGGCAGCGGCGATCAGCAAAAACGGGATCACTTGCATCAACAAACCTTGAGGCAGTTTTTGTGCCAAAAACGTCCCGCCAATGGCCCCCATGCAGGTGAATCCGATGGCGTACTTCATGTCGGCCAAATTCATATGGCCTTGTTTGGCATAATTGATGGTGGCGGTTAGGGAGCCGAACATGGCTTGGGCTTTGTTGGTGGCGAGCGCTGCCACGGGGGGCATCCCCGTCGCCAACAAGACGGGTACGGTGATCAGGCCACCGCCGCCAGCAATGGAATCAATGAACCCACCGACCAGCCCGGCAAAAAACAACAGGGCTAAGATGTCGGGGGTCAGCGATTCCATAGGCTGAGCTATTCAGCAGCGTCGGATTTGATATAGATTTTGCTGCCTTGTTCGCGGAACTTTTCGCTCATTTCGTTCATTCCGGCCTGGGCCACGGCTTTGACTTCGTGGCTGATCTTCATTGAACAGAATTTTGGTCCACACATGGAACAGAAGTGCGCAGATTTAGCCCCTTCGGCAGGCAAGGTTTCATCGTGATATTTCATCGCCGTGTCAGGATCTAGGCTGATGTGGAACTGATCGCGCCAGCGGAAATCAAAGCGCGCCCGGCTCATGGCGTCGTCACGGATTTGCGCACCGGGATGACCCTTGGCTAAATCTGCCGCGTGGGCCGCTAACTTATACGTCACCACGCCGACTTTAACATCGTCACGATCAGGCAGGCCTAGGTGTTCTTTCGGCGTCACATAACACAACATGGCGCACCCATACCAACCGATCATGGCGGCACCGATGGCGGACGTGATATGATCGTAACCGGGTGCGATGTCGGTGGTCAGTGGTCCAAGCGTATAGAACGGGGCTTCGCCACAAACTTCCAATTGCTTGTCCATGTTTTCTTTGATTTTGTGCATGGGCACATGGCCGGGGCCTTCGATGAAGGTTTGCACGTCACGGCCAAACGAGATTTTGTGCAGTTCGCCCAAGGTTTCCAACTCGGCAAATTGTGCTTCGTCGTTGGCGTCCGCAAGCGACCCGGGACGCAAACCGTCGCCTAAGCTCAACGCCACATCGTATTGGGCGCAGATGTCGCAGATGTCTTCGAAGTGCTCGTACAGGAAGCTTTCTTTGTGATACGTCAGGCACCATTTCGCCATGATCGAACCCCCGCGCGACACAATCCCGGTGGTGCGGTTGGCGGTCAGGGGAATGTGCGCCAAACGCACGCCGGCGTGAATGGTCCAATAATCGACCCCTTGTTCGGCTTGTTCAATCAAGGTGTCACGGAACATTTCCCAAGTTAAATCTTCGGCAATACCTTTGGCTTTTTCCAAAGCTTGATAAATCGGCACGGTGCCGATGGGCACGGGTGAATTGCGGATGATCCATTCGCGGGTGTTGTGAATGTCGTTTCCGGTGGATAAATCCATCACGGTGTCGGCGCCCCAACGGATTGACCAGACCATTTTGTCGACTTCTTCGGCGACCGAAGATGCCAAGGCTGAATTGCCAATATTAGCGTTAATTTTGGTTAGGAAATTACGCCCTAAAATCATCGGTTCCGATTCCGGGTGGTTGATGTTGGAGGACAACACGGCGCGGCCCCGGGCAATTTCCGAACGCACAAATTCCGGCGTGACATGGTCGGGGACCGAAGCGCCAAAGTCTTCGCCGTCGCGGGCTTTTCCGGTGGCCTGACTGCGCCCTTCGTTTTCACGGATGGCAACGTATTCCATTTCCTTGGTGATCAGGCCACGTCTGGCATAGGCCAACTGGGTCACGGCACTGCCATCTTTGGATCGCAACGGGCGTTTGACCGCCGCCGGGCAATCGGGGACCGATGATTTCTCGCCATTGTCTTCGGGCTTCATTTCGCGGCCATCGTAAGCTTCGACGTCGCCGCGCTCTAGCACCCAATCGGCGCGGAGTTTTTCAAGACCTTTTTCGATATCGATTTCGACGTTGGTGTCGGTGTATGGCCCGGACGGATCATAAACAATCACCGGGGCTTCGCCGCAGCTTGGCTCTAACGGAATGGACCGCATGGCGACCTGCAAACCGCTTTCGGTTTCAACATGGTGCTTGTGCGAACCTTGAATGGGGCCGGTGGTGACTTCGATGTCTGAATTTGTGCGCGCATCCATAAGGATTGCCTCCGTCTATGTTTAGGGCTGCGGTACAGGGGAGGGGCTTTGTTCAAGCGCCCGTCCCTCCGCCGGCATAACCCGGATCAGGTTCAAAGGGTGCATCTCAGGCCCAAAAATAGGCCGCCCCTCGGATAAAAGGGAATCTGGGGTACCTAAGCGCAAAGGTCAAGCATTGCTTTGTAACGGCCCTTTATTAAGGCACTCTAGTTAGTACTTTAATCTTATAATATATAAAAATAGGAATAAAACTTGACTTTATGTCTCTTTTGTTCCATGTTTGTTCTCATATTCTGAGCAAGGTGCTGTTTCCAAGAACTGTGGAGGTGTGCCCCAATGAACAAACAGACCTGAAAAGAGAGATTGAGATTATGTCTATGATTTTGAAATTACAAAAGGCTCTGGCGGCGAACGTCAATACCAACCCGCAAGATGTGTTCGCGGCGAAGGCTTTTTTGCAAGATCAAGGTCATTATACAGCCCCCGAATGGGGTCTCAGTCAATTCCCCGACCGGGCGCTGTTTGACGCCATCAAAGCTTTTCAAAAATCTAACGGTCTGCGCGTTGACGGCGTGATGAAGCCCGAAGGCGAAACCGAACAAACCACCCAACGCATTCAGGCCGACGCCTTGAACCTGCAAAGTATGGGCCGAAACGGCGACACCATCTTGGCCCACATCACCCCAGATGAAGCCATGATGCTAAAAGCAAACGGCGGTGCGGGGACACTTAATCCCAAGACGGGGTTGCTAGAGTTTTATAGTACTTATTCCAATAATCGTGCCCGAGATAAGGCGGAAAGAGACTCAAGTGCAAATCGCTCAAAAACTTCGTCCACAAACAATAAGAACGACGGTAACGGCAGTAACAAGAATAAGGATAAAGAATTCAGTTTTGCCCGTAATTTTGCTGAAGATTTGGGGAATTTATTCAGCGGAAACTGGACTGGCCCCCATAGTGCATATGATACGCGCAATGCAAATGCCCGAGCCGATGAAACAGGCGGCGACCCTAAAGATTATATGCGTGGGGGGCGTTATGGGCCAGGCGGTGCACTCTATAGCGCATCGGCACTTCATGCCGCTGGGGTCAAAGCACAAGCAACAGCCGCCCGCGAAAGAACGAGACAAGCCCAGAAAGCTCAAAACAAAGAAAGCCGCGCAGATCAATACTCAGCCTTGGCAAAAACAGACGAGGACCCAAACCTCGATACCCAAAGCACCCAAGCAAGGCCGACACGTTCGGCTTCGCTTTACGGCCCCTCTGAGGTGGATCAACGCGAAGCCTACGGCCCACCTAGGGCCTCCTCTGCACAGCAGTCCGCCCCAGCTCAAACGGCCCAAACCGCCCCCGCAAAACGAACCCCAACCCCCGGCGTTGACCCCAGTTGGGCGAGTTCTCCTGACCCCAAAGTCCAAGCGCAAAACGTGCTGAACACCAACGCCCGCAGGGAACAGGAACGAGAAGACGCCAAAGCCAAACAAAGGATGGATGCCGGGATTGCCGATCAAAGAGCAAAGGCCAAGGCCAAAAACCCCGACAAAGACTACAGCGAAGCCATGCTCAAAGGCGCGTATCAAGCCAATCGGACAGCGGCCCACACAGCAAAAACGGTTCGTGATCTCATCAGCAGGAGCAACGCCATCAGCGCCAAGGCCCAAAGCCAAGGCCTCTCGCTCACGCCTGCGCAAAGCCTAAGACATGAGATCGATAAAATACGAACGCAAAATAAGGCAAATGCTGCGAAGGCCACCCAAACAAAACAAGCCCGCGCCGTGATCAATCTATTGGCCCCGACGGTTATCAAGGCCCTAACCGCCAAACCCGTGGCACCGGTTGCGGCGGCAGCACCGACCTATACGGATGATCAAATCCATCGAAAAATCACGGAACTAAAAACCAAGATTCACAAGACAAAGCCAGATTTCAAACTGTCCTACAGCGCTTGGAAGGGGGCCGCGATGTCAGCCCTTGCGGCAGAGAACAACCAGCCAAAAGCCAAGGCCCAAATCGATAAATTCATTGCGGATCAAAAACAGATTTCTGATCATAAAATCACTTATGAGCGCACAGTTAAAAATCAACCGAACGGTTATCGAAACGATGGATTTATTGGCCAAATTTGGAGTGGTAATAATGAGGTCGATTGGGGGGGAAGTCCCGATGACAACATTAGCCTAGGCGAAAATAATAGTCTTAAATCAGTTACATTAAATGTAGACGGACCTTTTCGCATTGAACCGACATCGGTTTCAGCCGGATTAGATGGGGCCTCAATTACTGTGGATTGGTACGGACGGAGTGCAAGTGGAAATATTACACCCGAATATCGCATGAAAACTGAGGATACAAACATACGCCAACACAAAATTAGTAACTTATTTGGGATGGCGCTGGGATCGCTGGATTTTGCCCCGCCATATACAGACCGTAATCCTAATGGTTATAGTGTCACTATCAGCAAGTCTGGGCAACCAAACACTAATGGGGCTTCAACGGGTATGACTTTTAATATTTATTCTCAAAAAGGTAACAAACCTGTTACAAGAGACATTAGATAAACTAATAGTAGTCTGAGAACCTGTCATGAGCACCTTTTCCCAAGCACAAAAACGTGGTTTTTTCATCATGTTTGTTGTAATTGTTTTGGGCATTTCAGTGTTTACATTTCACAACAGCCTCGGCTTAGCCAACCGTGTGTTGTCGTATTCTGAAGAGAGAGACCGCTATTTAGCCCTCGAATTCATCCCAAAATATAAGATCAATGAGTGTGTTGTGCGGTTTGATCTGCATTTAAACGAAACAAAAGGTCAATTTAACGTAGCCATGCACAATTCTTTTGACCGATATATTTCATACAATGAACCATCGATTGGAGTGATGGTACCATTGCAAATTGGTGTAGTGAGTAATCCTGAAACCCCAGATATTCGCAACATTGTTCAATACAACCTTATATTTTCGAATCAATGTGATCGAAAATTCGAAATTTTCCAATCTATGTCCGCATACGCCGAAGACTTGCATAGTGAAATATTCTCGATAAAACAGGTTCCTGTAGAAGAGCCGATCGAATCTGGAAATATTTATTGGACTGACAGTCCTGATTATGACCCAAACTATTGGCCAACGTTTCACAGGGCCATGCGCGGAGACGGTGAAGCTTTGCTGGCAATGGTGGGCTTTCAAAAACCAAATGATTATCAGGGCAAACATCTATACATGGCACTTGCGGAATTCCATCTACCGAATGGACCTTTAAAGGATAAAGCCCAGAGAGGAAAAGCGGATGCTTTTAAAAAAATGTTTTCAAGTCAGCAAAAACAAGCCAATAAAGTTATCGAAAACTGGAAGCATACAATTCAAAAATATCAATCAGAATGATCAAATATCCGCCGCTATCTGGCTGCTACTCGACATTTCCCTGAATTTTTTCACACCTCTATGCCCTCCGTATCCTAGGTGGTTAAAACCTCACCTCTCACCCCCGTTCCACCCGCACCGCGCAATACTTCAATTCGGCGATTTTTCCGAAGGGATCAAGCGCTGGGTTGGTCATGAGGTTGGCGGCGGCTTCATGGAAGGCGAAGGGGATGAAGACGACGCCGACGGGGGTGGTGGCATCGATGCGGATGGGGGCGGTGACGGTGCCGCGTCGGGTGGTGAGTTTGGCGGGTCCGTCTGGGTCTAGGCCTAGGGTTTTGACGTCGGCTGGGTTAAGGCTGATGGTTGGGCCGGGTTCAAGACTGTCGAGCACCTGGGCGCGCCGTGTCATGGCCCCGGTGTGCCAATGTTCCAACAAGCGTCCGGTGGTGAGCACGAACGGGTAATCATCGTCGGTTGGCTCGTCGGGTGGGCCGGGAATAGCGGGGACCAAGGTGGCTTTGCGGTTGGCGGTGGGAAAGCCATCGTCAAACAACACGTCTTGACCGGGCAGCGCGTCGAATTTAGCCGGGTACGTGACCGATCCTTCGCGATCTAACCTCGCGTGGCTGATGCCCAAATGGCTGGGCATCAGGTTGCGCATTTCTTCAAAAACGGCGTTGGCGTCCGCGTAATCCCACGAAAGACCCAAGCGGGCGGCGATTTCTTGGATGATCCACAGGTCCGGTTTTGCATCGCCGGGCGGGTCCAAAACTTGACGGCCCAACTGCACCTGGCGGTTGGAATTGGTGAAGGTTCCGGTTTTTTCAAAAAAGCTGGTGGCGGGTAAAATCACATCGGCAAAGGCGGCGGTTTCGGTGAAGAAAATATCTTGCACCACCAAATGATCCAAACGGGCCAAGGCTTTGCGGGTGGCGTTCAAATCCGGGTCCGACATGGCCGGATTTTCGCCCATGATATACAGGGCACGAATGTCTTGGGCCAAGGCGGCGTGCATGATTTCCACCACCGTTAAGCCCGGATTTGGGTTGAGTTTCAGGCCCCAGGCTTTTTCAAAAACCGCACGACTTTTGTCATCATCGACCTTGGCATAATCGGGCAATACCATGGGGATCAAGCCCGCATCGGACGCCCCTTGGACATTGTTTTGCCCGCGCAAAGGATGCAACCCGGTGCCGGGACGACCGATGTTTCCGGTCAACAAAGCCAGCGCGATCAAACACCGCGCATTGTCGGTGCCGTGGGCGTGTTGCGAAACCCCCATGCCCCAAAAGATCAGGGCGTTTTTGGCGTTCGCATAGGTGTGGGCGGTGGCCCTGAGCACGGCAGCATCAATGCCACAGATTGGGGCCATTTTTTCGGGGGGATAGGCTTTGATGTGGTTGGCAAAGGCCTCAAACCCATCGACGTGTTGGGTGACGTAGGCGTGATCGACCAAGTCTTCATCGACAATCACATGCAACAGCGCGTTGAGAAGCGCCACATCGGCCCCCGGTGTGAATTGCAACATGATGTCGGCGTGACGGCTGAGCGCTTGGCCGCGCGGGTCCATGACAATCAGCTTGGTGCCTTGGCGTTTGGCGGCTTTCATAAAGGTCGAGGCAACCGGGTGGTTTTGCGATGGGCGCGCGCCGATGACGATGATGACATCGGATTTTTCGGCATCGGTGAACGGTGCGGTGACGGCCCCCGACCCAATGCCTTCCATCAGGGCCGCGACCGAGGACGCATGACACAACCGTGTGCAGTGATCGATGTTGTTGGTTAAAAACGCGGTGCGAATTAATTTTTGAAACAGATAGGCTTCTTCGTTGGAGCCTTTGGCCGAACCAAAGCCCGCGATGGCATCGCCGCCGTGGGCTTCACAGGATGTTTCTAAACCCGCAGCGGCCCGGCCCAACGCTTCTTCCCAGGACGCTTCGCGAAACTGCGAACGCGGATCACCGTCTAAAATAGCCAGGTCTTTGGCACAGCCTTCGATGCGGATCTGCGGTTTGGTCAGGCGGTCTGGGTGTTTGGCATAGTCAAAACCAAAACGGCCTTTCACGCACAAGCGGCCTAAGTTGGCGGGCCCATCGGCCCCGGTGGTGTACAGAATGTGGTCGTCCTGAACATGATAGGTCACCTGACAGCCGACTCCGCAATACGGACACAGGGACTCGACGGGTTCGGTCTTTACATCGGTTTTGGCGAGGCCCTTGGGTAACAAAGCCCCGGTGGGGCAGGCTTGGACACATTCGCCGCACGCCACGCAGGTGCTGTCGGCCAACGCGTCACCCTGGTCAAAGACAATTTTAGCCTTGGACCCGCGTTCCGAAATGCCAATCACGGCGTTGCTTTGCACGTCACGGCACGCTTGCACACAGTTGCTACACAAGATGCAGCGGCTCATATCCACGTCGATGGCGGGATGGCTGGTATCAACTTTGGCGGTGTGGCTGGGCTTGGGGAGGCGCCCGGATGAAGCCTTGCCCAAGGCCTCAAAACGTTTGGCGGGATCGAACGGCGTGGGACCCATGGGGATGCTGTTGGCTTGCAAAAGTTCCAGCACCATCGCGCGGGCTTTTTCGGCGCGCTCGCTGTGGCTCCACACCTTCAGACCGGGCGTAGGGAAGCGTTTACAACTGGCGGCCAAGGTGCGTTCACCTTCGATTTCCACCACACACAAACGGCAACTGCCATCGGGGGCGTAGTGCTTGTTCAGGCCGGAACACATGCCCGGAATATCAGTGCCTAAACGCCGGGCGCAACGGCGAATGGTTTCGCCGGGCTGGGCTTCAACTTCTTGGTCATTGAGGAAGAATGTCACGGCCTCGCTCATGTGTCGCCCTCCCCATGATCGAGTAGGGTGAGGATCGGGTTGGCGGCGGCTTGGCCCAGTCCACAAATGGAAGCCTCACCCATGGCCGAGGCCAGCTCGCGGATTAGGCCTTCATTTTTGTGCGGGTCTTTGATCAAGACGGCTAATTTTTGCGTACCGATGCGGCACGGGGTGCATTGACCACAGCTTTCATCGGCAAAAAAATCGCTTAAGGTTTGCGCCACGTCCCAGACATCGTCGTGGTCCGACAAAACAGTCAACGCGCCAGATCCGACAAAGCCACCGAATTTTTCAAACACGCCAAAATCCATCACCTGATCGGCAAGGCGGGCCGGGAAGATTCCGCCCGAAGCTCCGCCGGGCAGAAAGGCCTTAAATACATGCCCATCTGTTAGGCCGTCTGCGGCTTCAATCAGTTCCGATACGGTGGCGGTACTGGGCGCGCGATACACCCCCGGTTGGCGGACGCGGCCCGAAATTGAATAAAAACGCGGCCGTTGCTGTTCGACATACCAGTCAGCTCCATGTTTAAAAATTTGCCCAATCCAATACAGCGTTTCCACATTGTGAATAAGGGTTGGTCGGCCCAGATAACCGCTTTGGGCCGGATAGGGTGGACGATTGCGCGGCAGACCGCGTTTGCCTTCCAAGCTTTCCAACAGCGCGGTTTCTTCGCCGCAAATATAGGCCCCGGCCCCGCGCCGCAGATGGATGGTTAGGCCGTCTATGTGAAGGCCTGCCAAGACCGTCTTAAGGGCGTGGCGAATGTGCGCATATTCATCGCGCAAATAGATGAAAACGTCTTGAACCTCTAACGCCCGCGCCGCGATCAGTACCCCGTTCAGCACTTGATGCATATGGTTTTCAAACAGATAGCGGTCCTTGAACGTTCCCGGTTCGCCTTCGTCCGCATTGACCACCAAAACACGGGGGTGTGGCGCGCCATCGAAAAACCGCCATTTGTTGGCGGCGGCAAAGCCCGCCCCGCCAAGACCTCGTAAACCCGCTTGTTCTAACAAGGTGATGATTGTTTGTGTGTCTAAGGAACCTGGGTCTGTTGGCGGTGCACAGGGGGGCAGGGGAGATGCGGTTGTGGTGTTTATGTCCAGGGTTTCAAGGCTGGTTGGGGATATTCGGTGTTGTCCTAAGATGGCCGAAGGGGCGGTGTCACAGGCCCCTTGGCATGGGGCTGAAAGTACGTTCACTTGATCGCCAAAGGCCGCCAAGGCTTCTGTGAACAAAGCCTTGGCCCCCGCCATGCGGCACGCGGGGCCGTCACAAATTCTTAAATTGAGGGCGGGTGGTGGCAGCGCCCCGTCTTTGATGACCTTGAAATGGCTATAAAAAGTCGCGGTTTCATAGACGTCGATTTGGCCAAGCCCCATCCGTTGGGCCAGCGCCGCGATGTGTTGGGCACTTAAATGACCAAAGGCATCGTTGAGGGTATGTAAGTGTTCGATCAATGAGGCTCGGTCAAGCGGGGCCTCCTTGAGACGGGCACCGACAGCACGTGCGGCTTCATCCTTGACTTGACGCCCTTTAGGCTTAGACCTAGGCCTATGTTTTGGTGACGAATTTTGGCGTGTTCGTTTCATGATACGCTGCTTTTCGTTGCGGTGAGCCTATGGACCATCAATAATAACGCTTTGATAGGTGAACAGGCAATGGGAATGCGTGGGGAAGAAAATGAACATTGAGCTTAAAGTTGCACAATTGTTGGTGTCACGGATATGTCATGACTTGGCGGGTGGTGTCGGCGCGTTAAGCACCGGGGCCGAGCTTTTGGCCGAAGAAGGGGGAGCTGTGGATGAAGCCGCTATCGACCTTATTGCCATGAGCGCAAAGCAAACCTCTCACCGATTACAATTTTTGCGCATCGCGTTCGGTTCGGGTGGCGGGCAGGCGGTGGGGCCGACCATCACAACCCAGGAACTGCACACGTTTTTTAACAATTTCATCGAAGGCAGCAGACTTTCCGTGGTGTGGAATTCGCAAAATATGCTGATCGACTTAGAGGCCGGGAAGCTCCTTTTAAACCTTTGCCTGATTGCCTCAGAATCCTTACCGCGCGGTGGCGTCGTTGAGGTTAATGTTACCGAGTTAGAGAGCGATTTGGGGTTTGGTATCGCCGCCATTGGCGATAACGCGCACTTGGCCCCTGAATTTAGAGCCCTTATGTGCCAAACTGTAGATGTGGAAAAGCTAACGCCTAAAAATGTCCATGGCCATTTAACAGCTGTCTTGGCGGCTCAGTTGGGGGCCCAGTTGGAAGTTTCCCCCGACGCCGTGGGCGAGCTGCGCTTGGCGGCCCTTTTACCTCGATCATAAACCGAGAAGCCACCTCGCTGAAAAAGCAATTTTAGGCTTGTAATGTATGAAAATAAAAAAGATTTTGGCTTAGAGGCCATTGCGGTCTATGATTGCTAATGTTTGAAAAAAGGCTAAGTTCAGAATGAGCATTTTGTTTGTTTTTAGAGGAATTTTTCCAAACCACTTTTGATTCAAGGACGATCAATGCGCGCGCATTGTGGCTGGCTTTCATTAGATATTGAGGACTGAGATCATGGATGATCTTTTAAATGAATTTATTACCGAGACTTCGGAAAACCTGACTGAAATCGATTTGCAATTGGTCGAGTTTGAAAAAGACCCCTCCGATGCGGCTATTCTTGGTAATATTTTCCGCTTGGTTCATACGGTTAAAGGGACTTGCGGGTTCTTAGGCTTGCCTCGTTTGGAATCGGTTGCCCACGCCGGAGAGAACGTTCTTGATAAGTACCGTGATGGTAAGCTTGAGGTAACCGCCGATGGCGTGACCTTGGTCTTGAAATGTATTGATGCCATTCGTGACCTGGTTGAAGGACTTGCCGAAACGGGTGTGGAAAAAGAAGGCGACGATGCCGAACTGATTGCCCAACTGAATGCGCTGGCCAGTGGTGAAGCGGCCCCAGTTGCTGCGGCTGCTCCTGCAGCTGCTCCTGCGGCCCCCCTTGTGACAGCTGCACCCGCTCCCGAAACGGGTCCCGTGGCGTCAGATGAAGGCTTCCCCGTGGCGGCTGAATTGTTGGCTGAATACGAAGAAGTGACGGCCCCGGCTCCCGAAACGGGTCCTGTGGCGTCAGACGAAGGTTTCCCCGTGGCGGCTGAATTGCTGGCTGAGTACGAAGAAGCAACGGCTCCAGATCCGTCCGATGCTGGCCCGGTGGCATCAGACGAAGGTTTCCCCGTGGCGGCTGAATTGCTGGCTGAATATGAAGAAGTAACGGCACCTGCTGCACCCGCTGCTGCTCCCGCTCCCGCAGCTGCACCCGCTCCAGCACCTGTCGCTGCTGCTCCGTCTGTTCCGGCTAAAAAAGCTGTGGCGAAGACCCCGGACAAGCCTGCTGCGCCTCGGGCTGAAAATGCTGGTCCTGCGGCAACTCTGCGCGTGAATGTTGACGTTTTGGAAAACCTTATGACGATGGTTTCCGAAATGGTTCTGACCCGAAATCAGCTGTTGCAAATGGTTCGAGGTCAAGAAGACAGCGAATTTACGGTTCCCATTCAACGCCTAAGCCACATCACCAGTGATCTTCAAGAAGGTGTGATGAAGACGCGCATGCAGCCAATCGGCAATGCGTGGGCAAAACTACCTCGCATCGTTCGTGATTTGGCATTGGAAACGGGCAAGAAAATTGACCTGCAAATGGTTGGTGCCGAAACCGAACTTGATCGTCAGGTTCTCGATCTCATTAAAGATCCTTTGACGCATATGGTTCGGAACTCTGCAGATCACGGTTTGGAAACACCTGCGGATCGCGTAGCAGAGGGTAAACCTGAAGTTGGCACCGTAACCTTGAAAGCCTACCATGAAGGCGGTCACATCATCATTAGTATTGATGATGACGGCAGGGGCCTCAATATGGATCGTATTCGCCATAAGCTGGTTGATAACGGTCTGTATACCGCAGAAGAAATTGAAACGATGCCGACTTCTCAAATTCAGCAATCAATTTTCAAGGCCGGATTCTCGACCGCCGAAAAAGTGACCAGTGTGTCGGGGCGGGGCGTGGGTATGGACGTGGTGCGCACCAACATTGAAAAAATCGGTGGCACCATTGAATTGAAGTCTGAAGAGGGCAAGGGCTCTATCTTCACGATTAAAATCCCATTGACCCTGGCGATTGTGGCGGCCTTGATTGTCGAAAGCTGTCATGAAAAATTCGCGATTCCACAGATTAGCGTCTTGGAATTGGTGCGGGCGTCTCCGCGATCCGAATACAACATCGAAGTGATCAACGAAAGCCCTGTGCTGCGCTTGCGCAACCGTTTACTGCCTTTGGTGAACTTGGGTGATTTGTTGAAATTGTCCACGGCAAAGCGTCGTAATTTAGATGAAGAAACGTTCATTATCGTTGCCCAAGTCGGGGCGCACACATTTGGTATTATTGTTGACCGGGTCTTTGACACCGAAGAAATTGTGGTCAAGCCAACATCTCCTGTGTTGCGCGATATTCCGTTTTATTCCGGCAACACGATCCTTGGCGATGGGTCCGTGATTATGATTTTGGACCCGAACGGTATTGCAAACACCGTTGGTGACGTTTCAGGACCGTCGGATGCACCCAGCGTTAAAGAATCCAGCGGCCAAGCGGTTGGTGAAAACAGTGAACGTATTTCGTTGCTAATTTTCCGCGCGGGTGGCGATGAACTCAAAGCCGTACCTTTGGCCTTGGTTGCACGGCTTGAAGAAATTGACTTGTCGTCTGTTGAAGTTTCTCACGGTCAACACATGGTTCAGTACCGTGGACAACTGATGCCGCTTGTTCCGTTCAGCGAAGATCAAGTCTGGAAAACCGAAGGTCGCCAAGCGGTTTTGGTATTTACCGAGCAAGACCGATCAATGGGATTGGTGGTTGATGAAATCGTCGATATCGTTGAAGACCGTTTAAAAGTGGAAATCACGGCGGATCGACCGGGTCTGATTGGCTCTGCGGTCATTTCAGGAAAGGCCACAGATGTTGTTGATGCTGGTCATTACTTAACTCAAGCCTATCCAAATTGGTTGGGCCATGGCAATGATTCAGATGAAGGTGAGATTAGTGGCAAGAATGTTCTGTTGGTGGATGACAGCCCGTTCTTCCGTAATTTATTGGCGCCCATTCTTTCCGTTGCCGGGTTTAACGTGACCACGTCAGAATCTGCGGTCAATGCCCTTGAATTGCGCGATCAAGGCGAAGCTTTTGACGTGATTATCAGTGATATCGAAATGCCTGTTATGGATGGCTTCGCTTTTGCCGAAGCCGTACGCGGGGATGCCCGTTGGGGCCACGTTCCAATGGTTGCCCTGTCGGCTCATGCAACGGATAAAAACTTTAATCGTGGGCGTGAAGTTGGCTTCAATGATTATTTAGCGAAATCTGATCGTAATGAATTGGTGAAATCTCTGGCCCGGACGGTGTCCAGTGTAACCAATTGATTCAATTGTCTCTTGATAAAGGCCTTATCCTTTAGAAGGGGTAGGGCCTTTGTTGAAAAAAATGTACGTGCGTATATCAATGTTGGTAGGTTGTTATGAAATCGTGTCTGGTTGTTGATGATTCTACGGTTATAAGAATGGTGGCCACTAAAATTCTTAAAGACCTGGAGCTTGAAACATTCGAAGCCGCTGATGGTCAGCAAGCCATGGCGGTGTGCAATGATAAAATGCCAAATGGAATTCTGTTAGACTGGAACATGCCGATGATGAACGGTATCGAATTTTTGCACCACCGAAAATGACATAGGCCCTATCCAAAAAGCCATAGAGGCTGGGACAAATGAATACATTATGAAACCTTTTGATAGTGAAATTATCCAAGCTAAATTTGCTCAGGTAGGACTGCTTTAAGGTGTTTTCAATACGTTATGTTTTAACTTCTCGATGATCGGAATTCTAGCGTGACAATTTCTGACGAAAACCCTTCCAATGGAAGCCCCATTCGGGTCATGGTTGTTGATGATTCTGCGGTCATTCGTGGTTTGGTCACACGGATGCTTGAAGCCGATTCAGAAATCGCGGTCGTGGCTTCGGTTAGCAACGGACAATTGGCGGTTAATCAACTGGAACGCCAAGTCGGTAAGATTGATGTGATTATCTTAGACATCGAAATGCCAGTGATGGATGGGCTGACCGCTATACCGCTGTTGATTAAGGCTGACGCCAACATCAAAATCATTATGGCGTCCACGCTGACTAAGCGTAACGCAGAAATCAGCTTACAGGCCTTGAGTGCGGGTGCGACCGAATATGTACCAAAACCGTCGTCGTCTCGTGAATTAAGCGGAGAAAATGAATTCAAACGAGAGTTGACGCAAAAGGTCAAAGACCTTGGGAAAATTTATCGTCAGGCTTTGGGGAAACCCGTTGTTCGACGCTCAGGTGTTCAAGGGTTGGTGACGGAAGCTGGCAAAGCGGACGCCAACAAAGCAGGACCTGGTGGATCGAGCCAGCGTTGGGAAATTAACAGCGCCTCCGAAATCAAGCTTCGTACACCTGGCACGTCCAAGTCGGAAATTTTGGCGATTGGAAGTTCAACGGGCGGCCCTCAAGCCTTATTCGATTTCTTGAATGGGTTGCCGAAGACCATCAATTTGCCCATCGTAATTACCCAACACATGCCGGCGACCTTCACGGCTATTCTTGCCGAACACATCACCCGTTCAACGGGTTGGCCTTGCACCGAAGCTAAAGACGGAGATGCTCTTGTCGCCGGAAAAATTTTATTAGCACCCGGCGGCTTTCATATGACCGTTGTACAAAAGGGTGCGCAACGCGTGATCGCTTTAAACCAAGACGCACCTGAAAATTTCTGTCGACCTGCCGTAGACCCCATGTTGCGTAGCCTTGTGAAGGTCTATGGCCCCCGTATTTTGACGGTGATCTTGACAGGTATGGGCAATGACGGTGCACGGGGGTCGCAAATTGTCGTGGATGCTGGGGGAACAGTGATTGCCCAAGATGAAAAGACCTCCGTGGTCTGGGGCATGCCTGGGGCCGTTGCCTGTGCTGGAATTTGTAGTGCCGTGCTCCCCGTTAGCGAATTGCCGCGTCATGCTGCGGGGCTTCTAAGTCGCGGTGTTTAAAGTTGGGTTTTCCCCAATGAAAGGAAAATCCAAAAAGCATGGCTTTGGCTCCCAATCAGTTTGACTTTGTTCGAGATTTGCTCATGGACCGTTCCGGTCTGGTGATCACCATTGAAAAAATGTATCTGTTGGAAACACGGCTGATGCCTGTTGCGCATCGTCATGGTTTTAAAAACATCGCGACCCTGATCGGCCACTTGATGTCGTCGTTCAATGAGTCCTTGGCGATTGATGTTATCGAGGCCATGAACACCCATGAATCCTTGTTTTTTCGAGATTCCGTGCCATTTTCCATGTTTCAAGAAGTGATCTTGCCAGAGCTTTTTGAACGCCGCAAAAACAAGAAAAGTTTTCGTGTCTGGTGTGCCGCGTGCTCAAGCGGTCAAGAACCCTATTCTCTGGCCATGATCTTGGCAGAAGAAGCGGCTCGATTGAGCGGGTGGCGCCCTGAAATTATTGCGACTGATATTTCTCATGCGGTCTTAGCCCGCGCGGCAGAAGGACGTTTTACTCAATTTGAAGTGCAGCGTGGCTTGCCCGTGACAAAGTTGATCAAACATTTCAAACAAGATGAAGATACATGGCAGGTCAATTCAGATATTCGAGATATGATCCAGTTTCGCCAATTTAACTTGCTGGAATCGGCCTATAAACTGGGGGAATTTGACGTTGTATTTTGCCGTAACGTGTTGATTTATTTTGATCTTGAGACCAAAACAACGGTCATGTCAAAAATTAGCAAAAGTTTGGTTGAGGACGGCGTATTGTTTTTGGGCAGTTCGGAATCCACCATCGGAATCACCAAAGATTTTTGGCCGGTCAAAGCTGGGCGCGGTGTTTACAAGCATACAGACGCTTGCCCCTCGCTTGCTGAACCCCTCTGAAATCTAAGGGTTTCATAAAACGCGAGACATTTTCCACGTTAAATTTACGTGAGACCGAGACTTAGCTCTCTGAGGCTTCGGCAGGATCGCGCAGTACATAGCCACGTCCCCAGACGGTTTCAATGTAGTTGCTGCCCCCTGTGGCATCGGATAATTTTTTGCGCAGCTTGCAAATAAACACGTCAATGATTTTGAGTTCTGGCTCGTCCATGCCGCCGTAAAGATGGTTTAAAAACATCTCTTTGGTCAGGGTGGTGCCTTTGCGCAAGCTCAGCAATTCCAAGATGCCATATTCTTTGCCCGTCAAATGAACCGGCTTGCCGTCCACTTCAACCATGGAACTGTCTAAATTTACGGCCAATTTTCCGGTCGTGATGATGGATTGGCTGTGGCCTTGGCTGCGTCTGACAATGGCTTGGATGCGGGCCATCAACTCATCTTTGTTGAACGGCTTGGTGAGATAGTCATCGGCACCACTGCCCAAACCTTTAACCTTCATTTCCGACTGGGTTTGACCAGACAAAATAAGGACCGGGGTTTTTACGCGGGAATCCCGCAGCCGCCGCAAAACCTCAAGGCCGTCCATATCGGGCAGCATCAGGTCTAATATGATGATGTCGTAGTCATACAACTTACCAATTTCAAGACCATCTTCCCCAAGATCTGTCTTGTCGACCACCATAGAGGCTGATTTCAACATCAACTCTAGGCTTTTAGCCATGGCCGGATCATCTTCAACGAGAAGAACGCGCATGCGAGTGAGACTCCCTCTGTTTACACTGCATTAACTATAATTAACGTTAACCATAAATGTAGTAACGCAATCTAGCAAGGCCCCAAGCATTGGTGGCAAAAACAAGCTGTTAATCTTTGTTAACGCCTTGAATTGCTTTACCATGCCTTAAAGGATAGCGGGCTATAATGTTGAATACGCCCGTGTTCGGGTGTAAATTTTAGTGCATTTTGTGCATTTTCGATTCGTTTGGGTGAAAATGATTCGGTCTCCTAAACGATGTTTGAAAAGAGAAACGCGTGACTATTTTCGTTAAAAACATCATCAATGAAGTTGGTCGGCTGCCAGATTTTGAAATCTATGGTCAGGTGGCGGCGGTGGTTGGCTTGTTGGTCGAAGTTTCTGGGGTCGAAGGTGTTTTTTCCATCGGCGATCATTGCGATATAGTGCGTCGAGACAAGCGACGGATTGCCTGTGAGGTGGTTGGCTTTCGCGAAGACCGGGCGTTGCTGATGCCGTTTGGCCCGTTAGAAGGGGTCAGTTTGGGTAGTCGCGTTGAAGTGGGGGTTACGGAACCGGTTCTGTATCCCAACGAAGGCTGGCTTGGCCGTGTTATCAATGCCTTTGGCGAACCTATTGACGGCAAGGGCCCGATGCCCTGTGGCAATCGCGGCTATCCCATTCAAAACGATCCTCCTCCAGCCCACAAACGCCAACGTGTGGGGGGTAAAATTGATTTGGGCGTGCGGGTGATGAATACTTTTCTCACGTGTTGTCGAGGCCAACGTATGGGGATTTTTGCGGGGTCGGGTGTTGGCAAGTCCACACTGTTATCGATGATGGCGCGCCACACCGAAGCCCAAGTCAGCGTCATCGGCTTGATCGGCGAACGCGGGCGTGAGGCCCGAGAATTTATTGAAGATGATTTGGGCGAAGACGGACTGGCGCGTTCGGTCGTGATTGTGGCGACGTCCAACGAAGCGCCTTTGTTGCGACGCCAAGCCGCGTACACCACTTTGGCTGTAGCCGAGTATTTTCGCGATCAGAAAAACGATGTTTTGTGCCTGATGGATAGCGTCACCCGCTTTGCCATGGCGCAGCGCGAAATTTCGCTGTCGGTGGGCGAACCCCCGGCGTCAAAAGGTTATACGCCCTCTGTTTTTTCCGAATTGCCACGCTTGTTGGAACGCGCCGGACCCGGCCAAGAAGGTCAAGGGTCCATCACGGGGCTGTTTACGGTGTTGGTCGAAGGCGACGATCATAACGAACCCATATCGGATGCTGTGCGCGGCATTTTGGATGGCCACGTGGTGTTGGACCGTGCCATCGCCGAACGTGGACGGTTTCCGGCGGTCAATGTGGTGAAAAGTATTTCCAGAACCATGCCCGATTGCAATACGGATGAGCAAAATGGCTTGATCTCAAAAGCGCGTCGCTATTTGTCCACCTATGATGATATGGCCGAACTGATCAGATTGGGTGCGTACCGCAAAGGCACTGATCCCGAGGTGGATGCGGCGATCCATTATTTTGCCCCCATCGAGGCCTTTCTGTCGCAAATTAAATCCGATCATACCAGCCTTGAAGAGTGCTATGCCCAGTTGGCGGCGGTGTTAAATCAACCGGTCACTGGTGAGGCTCAAGGGGGAGGTCCTCAACCGCCGCAACCGCCGCAACAACCTCAACAACCTCAACAACAAGGACCCGGTGAAGAGCAACCCCAACAACACCCCATTCAAGGTGGGTTGGCCCCCGGACTTGGCAGTTGAGTAAGATTGACGAACGAACGGTTTGAAATAAAAGAATAAAATAAAAGGGTTTATCACGTGGCAGCGAATATGAAGAGTTTGATCCGTTTGCATGAATGGAATGTGGATGAGAAACAGCGCAAAGTCGGCGAACTTTCAAGGCTTCAAGCCGAGTTGGAATTGCAGTTAAAAAACTTAGATGAAGAACACGCGCGTGAGCAAGAAGCCGCCACTTTAGACCCAACCGGAGCCGGCATGACCTATGCGGCTTATCACGAACGGGTCAGCCAAAGGCGTGACAATTTAAAAGATTCCATTATCCAGATGGATGTCGTGATCAACTACGCGCGGGATGAATTGTCCGAAGCCTATCAAGAGCTGAAAAAATACGAGACCGTCAACAAAGCCCGCCAGCGCCGCATTGAACAAGAAATGGCCCAGCGCGAACAGGTCATGCTTGACGAAATTGCCTTGAACCAATTCCGTCGCAAAAAACAAGCGGAAGCTCGGTAAGCTAAATCCGTTCCAACCGACCCAGCAAAGACGGGTTGTCCCAACCAGGTTGGCGGTCTTCCAAGACCACGGCGTGGTTGGAGAGGACTGTATCTTGGGCCAAGGGGGCTTCGAGCGAGACTTGAACCCAACGGCCAATAATTTCATTGTTAACGTCACATAGCACCGCCACAGCCACGTCTTCGGGGCTATCCCAAGTGGCTTTGTCGATGGCTTCTAAATACTGAGCAAAGGCATCCCCGTCGAGGATAAAACGGTCAGGAATATAGCGCAGAACCACCTGCTGGGCTTGGTTGCAGGTGGAAAGCTGGCTGGACAAGGTGATGACGTAATCAAGCTTGCGGTCAGGGTTGGTTATGGCGTGCAAAAGCGCCCGGCGTTCGATCATGTCCATGGGTTGGCTCCAAAACTCATTACGCAAGAAGTCCTTGTTGTGGCGGGGCGTTGGGCGGAAATTGCACAAAATCCTCGGGCCGCGCTTGAAAGGATATAGACGCCGTAAGTCCCAAAAGTTCTAGCGCGGCGGCGGAAATATCTATGATGTCGCGGTGCATGTCTTCGGGTAATGGTTGCTCTGTTCGCAAAATAAGATCCAAACGGTTTTTGCTCGACATCATCAGCCCATCAATTTGCAGATGCCCTAAATTGCTGAGGTCGAGGTCTAAAATAAAGCGGGTTTCATCATCTTCTGCCCCGTCTTCATCGTCGCCGCCCCCAGCATTCTTTTGGTAAAGGCGTACCTGTTCCAAGCGTTCACCATTCCACATGGGGATCAAAGCCAACCGCCAATCGCCTGATTGTGGTTGTTCAGAAAGCGTCGACATAGCCTTGAAATCAGCGCCAAGGCGTCCCATTAAGCCCGGGCGCTCTTTGGTCAAAAGGCGAGTTGCGGTGTCGCCAAGCAGACTTTTAAGGTCGCCGCCCTTTAATGCACTTAAGAAAAATAGAATTTGATTGTTAAGCTTTGCGCCCGGTTGTGGAAGCGCCGTTTGGATGACGCTTTGAAAGCGTGCCGGATCAAGACTAGCCAATGTTTTTAAGGCTTCACTATAATCATCCCAGCCTTTGGCATTGACCAAGCCCATGCCCACGCCGGCCCGTCCTAAGTTATGCGCGGCACTGCTGGGGGCTGGAAGGGTTGGGCCAGTTTCGATGCGAAACGTCACTTTTGCGCCATCGACCAGCAGGGCCTTGGTGTCTAACGTGACCGTGGCATTTGGACTTTGCACAATTGGCTGGCCTTGGGGGGTGCGGCCAATCACCGTGCCGACGACGGTTTGACCGGGGGTGATCCCTTTGGTCGCAGCACCGGGTTGAGGGGTGATAACGGTGCTGGGACTTCCAATGTTCATCACGGTGACCGAAAAACGGGTGCCGCTGGGTAAAATACTGGCCGCACTCGGGCTGATGGGTTTCGCCACGGTCGCAGCGGCCGTTGAAGTCTGCATGGTCGCGGGTGTGGTGGCGGCAGAGGCAGAGGTCGGCGCCGTGGTCGTTTGTGCCGCCCCCGTTGTCGCGCTGGCTTGACCCATTTGCAGGGTTTGTGGGGTACTGGTGAGCGTAGGCGGAGACGCTTGGGCCGCAATGGACGGGGGCGCGGTGGTCCCAGCCTGAGCGCCAGGGGTTGCGGATTGCGGCACAACCGTCGGAGCTGCTTGGGCAGGCCGCAACAATACCGCCGCGACTTTGGTTCCGGCTTGCAAGGCCACGGCTCCACCCGCTGGTCCGGGCGCAGGTAACGGCAGTCCGGCGGCCTTTGCTTGGGCGGCGGTTAAAGCACCGGGTATCGGTTTTCCATCAACCATGGCGATCTGAAACATAGGTGGTTGTAGATTGCTTAAAACCAAAGTCAGAACAGCCCCCTTGGGTAACGTCATCACCGATTGTAAGGTGACTGATCCTAGGGCTGTTTGCACTTGAACTTGGTTGGGTTGTGGCGTTTGGGTCACGGTGGCTTGCACCGCTTGGCCTTGGGGAATGGATTGGACCAAGGTCGGCGGCGCTTTTAGGACGACGGCCACAGCATTGCTTTGCCCAGCCTGCGTGGGCGGAGGTGGCGGCGGCGGCGTGGATGACGGTGGTACGACGGTTGACATTGAGCCATTCTCCAAGGCCAAAAAGGCAAAAACGCAAATCCCGTGTTCAAGCCCAGAGGATTGAACGTTATTTTAGGAGCTTCTGAATAATGCTCTTAACGTCCTTGGCGGCTTCCGTATTGGGGTAGCGCGTCAACAGAGGCACCTGGGCCTTTATAATTTCGCGCACTTTTGGGTCTCGGCGCACGACCCCTAATAATGGAGGAGAAATCTTGAGAAATCCTTCACAAGCCTTCAATAAAGTATTGTAGGTGCGTTCCCCCTCGCGGGTCGAATTGGCCTGATTGATAACCACGCAGATGTCTAAGGTGGGGCGTTCCATATGCGTGAGCTTGATAAATGCATAGGCATCGGTCAGCGATGTTGGCTCGTCGGTTGCCACCACCATACAGCGGCCAACATTGTGAGTGAGTTGGCGCACGGTGCGTTCAACCCCAGCCCCTAAATCCAAAATCACATGGTCATAGGCTTGGGCCAACAAGGCCAAGTCTTCGTTTAACATTTGCAAGCGCGAGGTCGGAATGTTCGCCAAGCCACCGGAGCCCGAACGTCCGGCGATGATATCAAAGCCCCCAGCGGGAAAATTCAAGACGGCTTGGTTGAGCGTCAGGCGTCCGGCAATCACCGAGCCTAAATCTTGTTTGGGCATAAGCCCTAATTGAATGTCTAAATTCGCCAACCCTAAGTCACCATCAAACAACAACACCTTGCGGTCTTTGGCGCTGAGCGCACAGGCCAAAGTGATGGCAAGCCACGTTTTCCCAACACCGCCTTTGCCAGAAGCAACAGCGAGGATGTTTTGGCCTTTTCCGCGTTTGAGGTTCGGCGGCGTGTCAGAAAGCTGGGTCATGGCTTACCATATCATAAATTACACTTGGTGATAGTTTACACTTGGCCAACGGTTTTGATTTTTGCCTTAGGATGAATTTCATTTTGGCTCATGACAACTGTGGAAGGGCGGAAACGTTCAATAATAGAGCGCACATAAGGGCGGATACCGGGGCTGGTGAGCAAGACCGGAACTTCCCCCATCATGGCTTGGCGTTCATAGGCATTGCGCAGTTGGGTGATGAAATCTTGAAGCTGGGTCGGCGGCATCGACAATTGCCGATCATCGCCTTGCCCGACCAATGCTTCGGCAAATTTTTGTTCCCATTCCGGAGACAGCGCCAGCAAAATAATGACATTGCTGTCGTTGACGTTCATATCACTGACTTGGCGGGCCAAACGGGCGCGCACATGTTCGGTGATCATGGTGACGTTGCGGGTCATGCCACAGGCTTCAGAAACGCCTTCTAAGATGGTCGCCAGATCGCGGATGGAAATGCGTTCGGTCAGCAAGTTTTGCAACACGCGCTGTACGCCGCCCATGGAAATTTGCGCCGGAATCATATCTTCAACCAGTTTCTTGTGCTCGTCCGTCAACTCGTCGATCAATTTTTGCGTTTCGGAATAAGAAAGAAGTTCCGGCATGTTGTCTTTAATGACTTCGGTCAAATGGGTGGTGATCACGGTGGCCGGATCGACAACCGTATAGCCTCGGAACAAAGATTCTTCTCGGTTTTGTTCGTCAATCCACATGGCAGGTAAGCCAAAGGTTGGTTCAATTGTTTTTTCACCCGGCAAAGTGATCTCTTCGCCCCGAGGGTCCATCACCAACAACATGTTCGGGCGCAGGTCACCGCGTCCAGATTCAATTTCTTTACACCGAATAAAGTAAGTATTGGCGTCTAACTGCATGTTATCTTGAATGCGGACCGAGGGCATCACGAAGCCCATTTCTGAAGCAATTTGACGCCGCAGAGCCTTGATCTGATCGGTCAGTCGTTTGCCATCTCGCGGATTGTTAATCAAAGACAGCAAGCCATAGCCCAGTTCCAAACGCAGCATATCGATCTTGAGCGCCGTGGTGATGGGTTCTTCCGGCAAAGCCAAGGCCGTTTCTTCTTCGGCCTTTTTTTGTTCTTCTTCTTCGATGTCGGTAATCAGCTTGTTTTGGTGGTTCACATAAAATGCAATGCCGCCAGATACGATGCCCAAGAACAAGAACGGTATCATCGGTAAGCCGGGCAACAGTGACATAGAAAGCAACAAAAATGAACTCACGCCCATGGCGCGCGGTTGGCCGCCCAATTGCTTGAACAGAGCCTTTTCTGTGGCGCCGCTGATACCTGCTTTGGTCACCATCATACCGGCGGCCGTCGATACCACCAGGGCCGGAATTTGCGTCACCAAACCATCACCAATGGTCAATCTGGTGAAGTTGTCGGCGGCGTCAGCAAAGGTCATATCGTGTTGGGCAACGCCGATAATCATGCCGGCAATAATGTTGATAAAGGTGATCAGCAAGCCGGCAATGGCATCGCCACGGACAAATTTAGACGCACCATCCATGGACCCAAAGAAGGTGCTTTCGTCTTCTAGGTCCTTGCGCCGTTGGCGGGCTTGGTCTTCGTCGATGGATCCGGTCGATAGATCGGCGTCGATCGCCATTTGCTTTCCGGGCATAGCATCCAAGGAAAACCGAGCCGAGACTTCGGCGATACGCCCGGAACCCTTGGTGATAACGATGAAGTTGACCAACACCAAAATGATGAAAACGATAATACCAATGACGAAATTGCCACCCATGACAAAGTCGCCAAAGGCTTTAATCACTTGCCCCGCCGCATCCATGCCTTCGTGGCCATTGGCCAAAATCAGCCGGGTCGAGGCTAAGTTCAGCGACAGCCGGATCATCGTTGCCAACAACAAAACGGTCGGGAAAGTACTGAATTCTAAGGGTTTTTCAATAAACAGAACGGTCATTAAAATCATCACGGCAAAGGTGATGGAAAAGGCCAAGCTGGCATCCAACAACCACGTTGGCATGGGCATAATGAGCACCACCAAAATGGCGACCACGCCCAACGCCATCATGATGTCGCCACGCTTGGCTATGGCCGCCAGAAAGCCTTGCACAGGTGCAAATGGATTTTCGGCGGCGTCAGCCTGGGGAGGTGTCTCGTTTGCCATGAGGTGGTTCTGGTTTGTCCTGGCTGTAGGATGTGAGCTTATGACTTAAAGGGGTGGTTGGTTGCTGTCGTTGCCAGAGGCGGGCACGGCGTAGCCTCCATCGGTGTAGAGTTTAAGCTTATTGCGCAACGTGCGAATGGAAATCCCCAGAATGTTGGCGGCGTGGGTGCGATTTCCCAAGCAATGGTCAAGGGTATGAATGATCAGTTCCCGTTCGACTTCTGAAACGGTTTTACCAACCTGGGTGCCGGGGGACTGGGACGCGACGGAGGCCGTTTGCGCCGCGCCAGCCGCGCCGTTGGAGCGTTGGGCATTTAACAAAATAACTTCGGGCCCGATGTCATCGCCGGTGGCAAGCAAAATGGCCCGGTGCAGAGTGTTTTCAAGTTCACGGACATTACCCGGCCAGTCGTGGGCCAGCAGTTTGGCCTTGGTTTCTTCACTTAAACCCCGTGCCTGAATGCCATTGGCTTCGGCGTATTTTGCGGAAAAATGACGGGCCAATGCAATGACGTCACCGGGACGTTGGCACAGCGGAGGAATGATCAAGTTCACGACATTCAAACGGAAATACAAATCTTCCCGAAAAGTACCTTTGACAATTTCATCTTCGAGTTCGCGGTTCGAGGTGGCAAGAATGCGAATGTTGACCTTAACGGGCTTGTTCGAGCCGATGCGATCAATTTCTCGTTCTTGGATGGCCCGTAACAATTTGGCTTGCAGCGGGGTCGGCATTTCACTGATTTCATCCAGCAAAATGGTGCCGCCATTGGCTTCTTCAAACTTTCCGATGCGCCGGGCCACGGCCCCGGTGAATGAGCCTTTTTCGTGACCAAACAGCTCTGATTCCATCAAGCTTTCGGGAATGGCTGCGCAGTTTACGGCAATGAACGGACCTTCACGACGCTTGCTTTTCATGTGCAGGTAACGCGCCATCATTTCCTTGCCCGTACCGCTGGGGCCGGTGATGAGGATTGAGGCGTCTGACGGGGCAACTTGGTCTGCCATAGCGACCAGATCGGCCATGCACTGATCGGTGTGGATGAATTCTGAATTTTCTTCTGCCACGGCGGTTAGAACCGCGCCGATCAGTTCGGCATCAGGGGGCAGGGGGATGTATTCTTTGGCCCCGGCTTTAATCGCACGCACAGCCGCATGAGTATCATTGCCAATGCCACAGGCGACCACGGGAACGGCAATGCGTTCAGAAGCAAGGCTGGAAATTAAGGTGGCCAAGTCTTCTTGAACGTCGGCCAACACCAAGTCGGCCCCGCGCCCCGAACGCAAGTAGTCAAGACCGGCTTCAATCGTATCGACATGGTTGACTTTGGCACCGCGCTTTAAGGCGATTTGGCTCGCTGCGCCAACTTGTCCGTCTAATGTGCCAATGATGAGCAAACGCATAGGTCAGGCTTCCTCAATCAAAATATTGAATACGTTTAGCGGGAGGGAGAATGCTGTTGAGCATCATTTCCAGCCGCCGTGGGTTTTCTTGACGACCAATAGAGGCGGCCCCCATAACATAGACATTGTTGACCATCGATTCTTCAAGCGAATTGCGTTCCAGTTTCGCAGCCATGGGGGCAAACACCATATTGGCGAGAACTGCGCCGTAGAATGTGGTGAGCAAGGCAACCGCCATCGCGGGACCAATAGAGGTTGGGTCTTCAAGGTTGCCAAGCATCTGAACCAGACCGATTAGGGTTCCGATGAGACCCATGGCGGGGGCAAATTCAGCTGCTTTTTTCAACACGCTGGCACTTTTGATATGGCGCTGTAGAGTTGATATCAATTCCTTTTTCAAGATCTCTTCAACTTCTTCACCCGGTGTGCCGTCAACGACCATCGACACCCCTTTGTACAAAAGCGGTTCGCTTTCCAACTGGCCGAGCGTGGCTTGAAGGGACAACACCCCTTGGCGTCTTGCGAGTTCGGCAATTTGCAGCACCTGGATTGCGGCTTCCGAAGCATCGCGCGAGGAATAGGAAAGTGTTTTCATCAGGACTTTAAGTGTGTTCAAAATCTCCTGGATGGAAAAACACATCATGGTGATGCACAGCGTGCCACCAATCACGATCAAAATGGACGGGATATTGATGAACGATCCTGGCGAGCCGCCAGAAAAAATCGCCGAAATCACAAAAGCAAAAGCGCCGATCAAGCCGATCAGCGTCGCTATGTCGGTGGCCGTCTTCGCCCGTGTGACTTGGATGTTACTATCCGCCATAAAGTCCGTCTCTTTGTAGAAGCTTTTAGGGCCTCTAAATATTAAGCTCGATCAGTTTTAATAATTTCCGTCATGGTCACGCCGAGGCGTTCATCAACCACCACCACTTCGCCGCGTGCCACCAATCGATTATTAACATAAATATCGATGGCTTCGCCAACTTTACGGTCAAGTTCTACAACGGCACCTCGGCCAAGCTTCAGCAACTGGCTGACTTGCATGGTCGCTTTGCCCAAGACAGCGGACACTTGCACGGGAATGTCGTACACCGCCTCTAGATCATTGGCGTTGCGGGGCATGTCTGGAATGTCAGCCATTTCCGCAAAGGAAGCACCGTCATCGCCGTCATCACTCTCCACTATGTTGGAGGTTTGATCTTCGATTTCATTGAGTTCTAAGCCTGATTCTTCTGCCATGTCATTCTCCTGGGATTAGGTCTTAATCCACGGGCTCCCCTTCATTGGGTTGAGCACTATCATCGGATGGTGCAATGTCGGTACGCTCTTCTTCGGTTGTATCACCGCTAACGGGCGACTCCGCTACGATTTCTTCATTTTCACTGACTAACGCCTGCTTCACAACCTCTTGTTCAGGTTCTTGGGGCGGTTCTTCTGATTTATCTGATGTTGTTTGAGCTTGGTCTGTGGCTTTTTGTGTCAGATCAGAGATGCTCACACCTAAATTGCGTTCGATAATTTCATCAACTTGCTTCCACATAAGCGCTGTATCGCGCAAAATTCCACCGCCATCCCATTCAACTTGAAGGTCTCCGGGGGCAATATCTATATCTGCCATAACGGTGATTTTCCCGGTGCGTCCTCGCAAAGCGGCCATTTCGTTAACCTTAGCTTCGATATCTTCAAAGATCTCGGTCGACACTTTGATCAGCAACGATGGCGCACCTGAGGTGCGTTGCATGGCCTCTAAAATAATATTTTCAATTTCTGCCATAGAATTTTCGGTGTTCAAGGACGGAAACATCTTGCGCATAATGACGGCCGCGACGGCAATTGCGCTGCGGCTGTGCTCTTCAGTGTCTTGGGTATAAGCCTCAAATAACGTTGCCACTTGGTCGTTAAGCTTGTCCAAGGAATTGACCACTTGTTGCTCTAAGGCACTGGTCATGTCGGCAATGGCCGCGTCACGTCCAGCTTGCAGACCTTCTGCCCGTGCATGAGCTAAGTCTTCCTCGGTGAACGTGGGGGCCAGCTCTTCGACGAATTCTGGCTCTGTGACAGGCTCATCATCCTCAACCTCGGCTTTAAGTTCGGGCACGATGGGCTGATCCTCTGGAATTCCAAATTCGGTATCGAATAGGAACTTTTTGAGACCACCAGAGGTCATGTTGCTTTGGTCTGTTGCGATCATATTAATACACCAGTTCGTCTTCTTCGCCCGAACCGGCGATGATGATTTCGTTGTTATCGGCGAGCTCTTTGGCGACGGTCACGATGGCGGCTTGTGCCTCGTCGACGTCTTTTAGGCGCACAGCCCCCATGGCATCCATATCTTCGCGCATGATTTTCGAGGCCCGTTCTGACATGTTGGAAAAGAACAGCTCTTTGACGGCGTCCGAGCCGCCTTTGAGCGCCACAGACAGTTGAGCCTTGTCCACTTGGCGCAAAATAATCTGGACGCCAGCACTGTCGACGCGTTCCAAATCGTCGAAGGTGAACATCAAAGCCTTGATGCGTTCCGCAGATTCTCGGTTGCGTTCTTCCAACGCATCCATGAAACGTGTTTCCGTATTGCGATCCAACGTGTTGAAAATCCCGGCAATCATTTCATGGCTGTCTTGACGCGCCGAACGGGCCAAGTTGGTCATGAATTCGTTGCGCAGGGTTTTTTCGACGTGATCAAGAATTTCTTTCGATACGGATTCCATCGACAACATGCGAATGATCACTTCCATGGCAAAGTTTTCCGGCAACAAAGCCAGCACACCCGCCGAGTGGTCGGGGCGAATTTTTGACAACACCACCGCCACGGTTTGTGGGTATTCGTTTTTCAAATAGTTCGCCAGCACTGCTTCGTTCACGTTGCCCAGTTTGTCCCACATGGTGCGACCTGCCGGACCGCGCAGCTCTTCCATGATCTGGCCGACACGTTCTTCGCCCAGGGCATTCGTAAGCAAGCGTTCGGTGGAATCATACGACCCCACCAGCGAACCGGTGCTTGAGAGTTGGTCGGCGAAGTCTAAAAACAGGCGTTCGACAACCTTGGAATTGACCGAACCCAAGCCAGACATAATTTGCGACAGTTCGCGAATTTCTTCGTCGTCCATTTTTTCAAACAAGATGGCCGATTGGGAGTCGTCCAAAGACAACATAAAGATGCCCGCTTTTTGCGGACCCGATAAACTGCGGAAATCGTCATTTATACTGGCCATTTATTCGTTACACCTGAAATGCATATCTAAGTTTAGCCTTCTTGATACAGCCAGTTGCGAACGATCGAGAGCGCTTCGTCTGGATGTTTCTCGACGATCTCACCAACCTTTTTCACGCTGGAAGCTTTTACACGGCCCTCAACGCGATCAATGTCGATGAGTTCCTCGAACATATCCTCTTCTTCCACAGGCCCACTTGCTGATGCCGGAGCCGCCAGGGCACCAGCAGCTAGCTGTGCTTGGTCTGCAATCATGTGCGCACTATCCGCCATGGCGCCCATGGCACCAGGGAGAGATTCAAAGGCCCGGCTGATCAATGGACGGACCACCAGCAAGATGACCAACACGGCTAAGATTAAGATCACAAGCATTTCAGCAATTTGCAACAAATCTTGCTTTTGGAAGCCAAAGAAAAGGTCCAAAGGAATGTCTGGGGGAAGATTGGCTTCGGCAAAGCGCATGTTGATGACTTCAACAACATCGCCACGCGTTTGACTGTAGCCAATAGCGCCTTGGACCAGAGACGTAATCATATCCACTTCTTCTTGGGTCCGCGCACGATAAACACGATCCCCATTGTCGTCTAGGTCATAAGCCCCATCAATGAGCACAGCAACCGAGAGGCGGTTGATAATACCTGTGTCCCGAACTTGATTGACGACCTTCTTTGAAATTTCAAAGTTAACGTTTTCTTCGGTGCGGGCGTCAGATGCATTTCGCGTCGCGGCACCACCTCCACCAGCGCCCGCATCGGGCAAATTGGCATTCACGGACACCGGGAGTGGCTCTTGGTCTTGTGAATTGACGTTTTGTTCAATGGTTTGGGTCGAGCGCACAACCTGACCATCGGGATTGAAAATTTCTTCGTTGGTGGTGACGCGGTCAAAGTCCATGTCTGCCGTGACTTCGGCACGAACTCTGCCGAAACCAACTGATTTTTCTAACATTTTTTCAATGGTGCGGACGAGTTGCATTTCATAGCCGCGACGGCGTTCGTCAGCTTGCTTGGAAATGAGGCCAGGGTTGCCAGCAATGTCGCCTTCAAAGCCACGGGCCAAAAGTTCGCCTTTATCATCTACAATCGATATGGCGCGCGGCAGCAAGCCGGGCACAGCTGCGGCGACGAGGTGCTGAACCGCACTGACTTGAGACGGGTCCAAGCGCATGGACCCGCGCATCTTTAAGAACACAGAGGCTGTTGGCTGGGTTTGCTGGCGCTGAAACAGTTGGCGCGTTGGTAAGACTAAGTGAACGCGGCTTGAACGCACATTTTCAATGGACATAATGGTCCGCGACAGTTCGCCTTCAAGGGCGCGAACTTTGTTAATGTTCTGTTGGAATGATGTGGTGCCGAGCGAACCTTGTTGGTCAAAGATTTCATTGCCAAGCGTGCCTTTCGCGGGCAGGCCTTGGCTGGCCATTTGCATGCGGATTTGGCCAACGCGGTCAGACGGGACAAACAGCTGAGTGCCATTGGCGCGCATTTCGTATGGGACATTCTGGACTTGCAATTGCGTGATGATGCCTGCTTGGTCCTGGCCTTCTAGACCGCCAAACAAAAGCTCCATCGGTGGTGACGTGAACCGGGTCGCTAAGAAAATAAAAAACCCGACCATGCCGATAACGACGCCGCCCATGATCATGAGCCGCGTGGGCCCAAGATTGCGAAGGGTGTGCATAAATATGTCCACGAAGAACCTCAAATCTAAGTTGCTAAATTTATGAACCGCCCATTCTGGGCAGGCTGGCGATCTTTTTGATCAATGCTGCGCACAATATTAGACACGCAACAGCCCAGTTCTTCTCCCTTTAAACTAACGGGTGATGGTGAACAAGTGGTTAACAGGGCGGCAAAATTTGCCTACCCATCAAAGAGTTGCTGGTTTCTTGGAATTAGCGGACACGGCGTTGCGTATGGCGGTATTCTTTGACGCGTGTTGCCATTAAGCCTTTTGCCCCGTGGCGGTCGAAAAGAGATTGCCAAGAGAGGAACTCATCAACCGACATGGCGTAAATGTCACAGGCACCATCAAGGGTTAGGTGACCGCTTCTAACAGCCTTAACAACCTGAGCCTTGCGCTTTGTGTCCCAACGCTGGGTGTTTGGCGAGGGGAGATCGTTTAAGATGTCCTCGTCAATGTGGGCCTGCGTTTTGTTGGCGGAAGGTTGTATGCTCGCGCTGTCAGGAGTTTCGCTCATCGTATGCCTTTGTGCTCTATTTTGGAACGGAGGCCATTTAAAGATGGCTCCCTAAAATATGGCGGCACAAAATGTCGGTTCGTGCGTGCGGCGAGCATACACAGCCGTTTCTTAACATCCAGCTAATGGCCCTCACGGTGTCATCAAGTCTTATACAAATCGTGTTTGATTTCGTACCAGGCGGGCATCCATTTGCATTTGAACATCATGGAGCGTTGCGCCCAGCTGTAACAAGTCGCAGATGGAAACATTTGTGCCCGACCTTTGGAAGGCTAAGGCAACGCAGTACATAGCGGCCTGATCGAGGGTCCAGTAGCGATGATCGTAAAGTTTTTTCATGCAATAATTCCCCAACGTGGAGAGGTACAAACGCCCCTGAGCGTTGTTTTTTACATAAACTTCCGTGGCATAGTGCCGAAGCCAGGGGAAAGCATTTTCGTAAAAATAATAGCCAACGTCGTGCTTTTGCATGACGGACATTACTTGATCTAGGCGTTCGTTAAAGACGATATCAACATCTGAAATCAGCAGATCTTGATCGTAAAGTTTCATGACGGCGAGCGCATTCACAAAGCGACTACAGGCAAAATAGGTCGTGGAATGGAGTTTGGGGGCGTGTTCAATGGAGTAGTTTAAACGCACGTATTTTAATTTTGCCCGCAGGACGTCTATTTTTTCACCGCAGGCTTTTGATCCCCCGACAATGTTGAGGTGAAATGTCTGAGGCTTGCCTCGTTTTTCCAACGACAGGACCTCACCTTCGACATAGGCATCTACATATTTTTCATCACAAGAGGAATAAATGACAAAATCACCGTCCTGTGAATTTGGTAAAATATTTTTTTCTACCAGCAGTTTAGCCTTTGCTGCATCAAGTTCTGAATCATTCATGACGGACAAGACAAAAGCATCATTTTCTACGTTCCATCCGGCCTTAACAAGTTCGGCAATGTTTTCAGGCAAGGACAACGTTTTATCTGTTTCATAGGCAAGCGCATGGGCTTTTTGGAAATGGGGGGCGGCCATGTCGGTGTCGCCGGATTGGCTTTTTATGCACGCCTCTAGAAACTGTGTAATGACGTTCAGGAAGCGGTGTTCAGGCCTTAAGTGCTGAGAAATACTGGCAACAACATCGAACCTGTTCTGCTTTATATAGTGCCAAAGGGCATCGAACATAGCCTTTTGATAGGTGTTTGACAGTTCGGAAGAGGCTGTGAGGGCGTGCAGGTCGTTGACCTTGTTTTGCTCAATTAATGAGAAAATCAAAAACGGTGCGATGTGTTGCAAATTTTCAGGTGTTTCAAGAATCTGACGGAATGCCTGTTCAGCATCAAGGAAACGCCCTTGGTTTAACGCCGTCATCCCAATTTCTAAAGTCATGATTGCCCCCCGTGGTCAGCCGAAACCGACTCGTTCACTCCTTCCTAAAGACTAGAAAGCATACAGATACGTTAGGATGTTTAAATAGGGTTAACAAATTATTACTTGCAATTCGAGACAAAAGTGGGTAAATTTACGTGGAGTGAGATAGAATTCTCACATAAAAGCAGAAAGCAACGGTGAACGCTATGAGCGATTTGTCAGTAAATACAGTGTCTAGCGGCGCTGTCAGTCCTTTGAAGTCAGCACAACAATCTGAAGCTAAAGCTGCGTCTGGTGCGGGTGCGATTGCATCTGTTCGTCCAGATACGCATGTTGATGTTTCTAATTTGTTGACGTCTCCAAAGGGGGTTGTTGATCCTGAGAGTGGTGTTTTTGTCCTGCAATACCGGGACGGCTCGACGGGTGAAGTGACCAAGCAGTATCCTTCTCAAAAAGTTGTCGCGGCCTACAAACGTGGTGCCTCGAACGGTGAAAGCGCGGATGTTCCCGCTCAACCAGTGGCAACAAGCACACCATCCAGTACGGTCGGTACGGTTGAAGGTTCAGCAGCTGCTGTCCCAACGGCAACCACGGCTTCAGTAGGTGTGGCTTCAGTAGCTACGGCTTCGGTTGGTACGACTTCAACGGCTGGACAGGGTTCGTCGACGTCGACTTCGCTTGACGTCTGATTAGACCTTATGCCTTTGGTTTGAAATGAGAGTGTGTGCGTACAGTAATAGTACGAGCACCCGTTTTGCGTGCGCCATATAAATGTGTTAAAGCCCGCACGTTTTTTTATCCATTCCCCCTAAATAGTTTCTGATTGGTGTTAAGTGTAGCCGTTTCTTGTCACGGCTTGCCTTGGTCGCTAAGGTGGTTCTTGCGGCACAGATTGTGTTCGATTGAACATGACACATTGATGAGGGCGACAGAAAAATGAGTTTGAAGGCTCAAGGCAATACGCAAAAGGCTTTGTTAAGTAAGGGACGTAAATACCTTCAAGACACCCACTTTAAAAAGGCTTTAGATGTTTTTGAGAGCGTCCTTGTGCTCAACCCCGATCACGTCGAAGTCCTCAATATGGGGGCTGCTGCGGCTTGGCAGGGCGGCAATACTGGACGCGCCCTTGAACTCTTAGATCAGGCTATGCAAAAGCATCCGTCTCATCCAGATGCGTATTTAAACCTCGGTGTCATTTTAGAGCAGCACGGCCAAATAAAAGAGGCGATTGACGCCTACACAGCTTCCTTAGAGGCTGACCCAAACCAAATCCTTGCCCGCCTAAATTTGGGCAATGCCTTTGCACGTTTGGGCCAAGCCCGTTCGGCTATTGAAGCCTATGATTTGGTGTTAAAGAATGACCCAACCAATGTAGACGCCCTCTGCAATAAGGGGCTGACGCTTAAAAATGCGGGTGAAATGGACTTGGCGGAAACGACTTTGCGGGTTGCCGTTCAAGTTGCCCCAACCGCAGAACAAGCGTGGGCAAACTTTGGCTTGGTGTTGCGCATGACAGGCAAGCCGGATGAGGCTTTTCATGCTTATGAGCAGGCCTTAAAAATTAACCCAACGTCCCCCAAAACCTTGAATAACCTTGCCGTCTTGCACCGTTGGCAGGGTGATCTTGAACAAGCAGAAAACATCTGTCGTTCCGTTTTGAAAATCCACCCTGATGTTGTTGAGGTGTTAAATAACTTAGGCGATATTTTGCAGGCTCAAGGCCGCTTGGACGAGGCCCGTAAGGCCTTTGATCGGGTTTTGACCCTTGATCCAGCGCACCCCGAAGGCCACCATAACTTGGCTGTTCTGCTATTGCTGAGCGGAGATTTCAAAAACGGCTGGCGGCATTACGAATGGCGCTGGCTTGCTAAAGACTTTCCGTCTGAACGCCGAAATTTCCCCCAACCGATGTGGGCCGGGGAAGCGTTGGCGGGGCAAACAATCCTGCTGTATGTCGAACAAGGCCTTGGCGATGCGATCCAGTTCATCCGTTATGCCACCCTTGTTGAGGCACGAGGAGGCAAGGTCGTGGTTGAGTGTCCGCGTTCTTTAAAACGCTTGTTTGAAACTGCGAACGGGGTTGCTCATGTGGTGGCCCGGGGAGATGAACTGCCAAAATTTGATGTGCAATGCCCGTTTTTATCGTTGCCGGGTCTGTTGTCACCTGATTTGGAACAGGTCCCTAACAACGTCCCCTATTTTTCGCTTTCAGATCAAGATGCCCGGGCGTGGCGCCAACGCCTTAAAGATTGCGATGGCCTTAAAGTTGGCCTTGTGTGGGCGGGCAGCCCCCATCATACCAATGATCGGGAAAGGTCTATCGCTTTAGAACTTTATGCCCCCCTGGCGGACGTTGTGGGCTGTACATTTGTGAACTTACAGATTGGCCCCAGTTCCGAGCAGGTGCAAAATGCGAGCTTCCCCCTGGTCGATTTGACAGCAGATATTGTTGATTATGCAGATACGGCAGCGTTGGTATCACAACTTGATTTGATTATCACCGTGGATACCTCGGTGGCTCATGTTGCGGGAGCGCTTGGCAAGCTGGTGTGGGTGTTGTTGCCTCAGGCCCCAGACTGGCGCTGGCTCGTCGATCGCGAAGATAGTCCGTGGTACCCAACGATGAAGCTTTATCGTCAGCCCAAGCGGCGTGATTGGGCAAGTGTTCTGGGTCGGGTGAAAGATGACCTTCAAAATTTAGCGGGTCTATCCTAAATTATCATCCATAAAAAATGGGTTGAACAAGTTTGTCGGATAATGCCCATCTTTGACATTTTGGATGAGATCCTCCGTTTCAAAGACTTTTTCTTCAGCTTTAGCCCCACCGGTCGCGTTCTCCACCTCCTTTATCAAGACGGTTAATGGGTGGGGCGGGAGAGGGTTCTCAGCTTCTCCCAGATCAATATCAACACGCGGGTTGCTCTCGACAAAGACGAACAGCTCTTGGTCTAACGCATTGAGTTCGCGGATTTCTTGTTCGAACTCTGAGCCATCCATTAAATATTTATCTTCGGTCTTGTTTAAATGATCGCAGATGACGTTGGGCATTTTGTTCATTTTTAAGAGGGTCGAGATGATCTTGGAAATATGCCGGGTGGTGCCATAGATGAAAAAATCCTGCGTAAGGTAGTCGATGGCCTTTTGCACGTCCTCGGGATCTGCGACATCTGGCCGTGCCAAACCAGACAATTGTTTGGTCATCATATTGCGGTTTTCTTCGCTGCGATACAGCTCAACAAAGCCTTCGGGGCTGGGCAGAATATCCTGGCGCATACAGTCATAGGTGTACGACGATAAAACGCGCCGATAGGGGTCTCTGAGCACGGTTATGAGCTTAAACTGATTGGTAAATTTCTTATGAAAACCGTACGGGTGATGGGAGGCTATAAGGGCGTTTGGCAAAGGGAAACATTCCACCTCTAGCGCGCGCGCTTCATCAATCCGATCAACATGTGGCGGACGGTAACCTGGAATGCCATTTTGCAATATTTTAAAATGAGTCCCAAATGAGGACCGTAAACTGCTGTAAACGGTTGTCGCGCCCGTTTTGGGTAGGTGGTAGATATAGAAATGATGGAGTTCATAGTCCCCTGGCGACAAAACGGTGCCTTGGAACCAGTATGGGTCAATGGGTTTTTTGGTCAATTTTTGATCCTTTAATCAACAACATCCATAAATCCACACAATTCGCGCATGACGAGGTGGCCGAAGACCATTTGTAGATCTTCAGCTATTTGCATGTCGAAAATGTTGGTGCAGACATTGTGCTGAGCCAGACGTTCCAGTTGGCCCCCCGCATATCCGCTGAGCCCTAAAGTTACGCCACCGTGATCGTTGGCATACCGAATGGCGCGCAAGACATTTTCAGAATTGCCGCTGCCTGAAATGCCCATCACAACATCGCCGGGTTGCAGGACCGATTTGAGTTGTTCGGCAAACACATCGTCATAGCTGAGGTCATTGGCGAAGGCTGTTATGAGCCCAATATTGTCATTGAGGGTACGGCCGCGAAACGGAATACCTGTGGCCTCGGTAATGCCTTTGTTCCAGTCGTGGATATAATGCAGGGCTGCAAGTCCGCTACCGCCGTTGCCAAAGGCGATGATCTGGTGCCCGTCTTGCCAAGCCTTGCGAATGACATCAACCGCATGTGCGACCGAAGCGCGATCCAAATCATCGATGGCTCGTTTAAGCCTGGAAAGGTAAGCTTCGTGAAAATCTGTGTTGGCCATGTGGTGCGCTTTCGTTTCTTGATCGAATAAGATGATGTTGTTTTGATGACAATACAACAAAAGAGGCCCGTTGGGGCCTCTTTTGCAGCGTGTCTTTGGAAAGGGCCGTGCGTTCTGCACGTCGTTCTTAGAGGATTATATTATCGCTTCACACGCATCAGCTCTTCAAGCATCTGATCAGCGGTTGAGATGATCTTGGTACTGGCGGAATAGGCGCGCTGGACCACGATCATGTTGGTGAATTCTGCACCAATATCAACCGTTGAAGCTTCCAGTGCGGATTGTACCACCTGTCCAGCAGGACCAGAGTCCGCGACCCGCAGGGTGTAGTCACCTGAGTTCTGGGTGGCGCTCCACACGTTGCCGGATTTACTGTCCAATTGGTTCGGGTTAACGAACGTGGCAATTGGAATTTGGAAAATTTTGCGGGTTTCACCGTTATCAAACAGCGCCGTAACCAAGCCGTCTTGACCAATGGTGACCCCGGCAAAGGTACCAAATTTCGACCCGTTCTGGGTGATAAAGGCTGGTGTGAATTCTGCACCGAACTGGGTGAGACCGTTGGCTTCGCCCACGGTACCAAAATCAAGGGCGAGACGTTTGCCAGCACCGGTGGCGTCACTCATATTTTGGGCGCCATCGACAAAGTTGAGAATTTCCAGGGCACCGACATTAAACACCGAAGGGAGGCCATCAGCGTTGAAGGTAATGCCAGGATTTGTTTCAACATTGTAGGTCGTGCCTGCAACGTACGCTGTACCCGCACCATCAACGGGTGCCTGGTTGGTAATCATAGCGGCGTTAAACGTGAAGGTGTTAGCGACACCCGCAACGGATTCAACATAGAGTGTGTCAACCGTTGCACCGCCCACGGCCAAGGACCGAACCCGCCCACCCGTCGTGGCGAGGACCGTATCTGCCCCTTCAATGGCTGTTTCTAGGGCCGCAACGGCAAGGGCGATGGTGGTCGTCGCCGCATTACCAACCGCTGTATTGGTACCTGCCACACCGTTGGCGGCAATATCAAATTCATAGGTTTTACCGTTCATGGTGATGGTGTCGCCATCAACGGGGACAGCGGCTAGTTTTATGAGTGTAAAGTCACTGTACTTGTTGTCTTGCTGCTTGACCGTAAAGGTCCCGGTTTGTTTGGTCACCGCCGTACCCGTACTTGAAAGCAGGGAGCTGAGGTTAACGGAAATCGGTGCAACGCCAGTTTCGTTAAATTCAAGCGCCGTTGTGACCCCGGATTTAACGGCAACGCGACTGCTGAGCGCGGCTGATGGCACGGCAAAGGTCGGATCATTGGCTTCGATGCGGGCCTGCAAGTCGGACACCACGTCGCTCAGAGTCCGGCCTGTTGCGGTCGACACGTTGAGACCTGCTGTGGCACCCGTGGTAAAGGTGTAGACCACAGCGTTAATAGTCACCGTACTGGTCGCTGCCGGAATGGCGGTGAATTCGACCAGGCCTGAACTGGAATAAACAAGCGGCGTGGTGGCCGTATCATACAAGGTCGCCACGGCGGTTCCGGCTGGTGGGGCAACGCCCACATCCCACTGGTTGCCAACGGCCGATTTAACATAGTTGATTGAGACGTTGTTGGCATTACCCAGCGAGTTAAAGAACTGTACATCCGTTTTGTGGGTGGTACCTGCAACGTCACTGGAGGGTAAGTTGGCACCAATGGCAACGGTGGTGGTGGCTGCGGCGGTACCGCCCACACGGTTCAAGTTGATGCTTTCCAGATAATCACTGGAAATGATGTTTTGGTTGGTGACCGTAAGCGCGGTGCTGGCCGGAACCACCGTACCCCCCGCATCCGTTGGCCAACCTTGCAAATAATAGCCAGCGGAGTTTTTCAAAAACCCTTGGTCATCTTGAATGAATGACCCGGCGCGGGTGTAAAGATAGGGATCGGATACGCCGGGTGTGTTGGCCTGGTTGACGACGAAGAACCCGCCACCGGACATGGAAATGTCAGTCGATGAGGTCGAAGCTTGCAACAGGCCCTGAACATCCGTGGATTGTCTTGGTTTTGATTGCACACCACCAGCGGAATAGAACGTCGATGAAGTTTGCTTGGTCACCAAGGTCTGGAAGTTGACCGTGGTGCCCTTGTATCCGATTGTACTCACGTTTGTGATATTATCGGAGATGGCGCCCATGGCGCTCGATTGAGCCGTGAGCCCGGACACACCGGAAAATAACGCACCATACAAGCTCATTTTATCTCTCCTTCAGGTTTGCGATCCATTGACCGCACATTTGTTTTTGTTAAACGAATATTTTTGACAGGACGGGCTGCGCTCGCCTTATTGAGTTACATTTAGAATATCGTCGAGCGGCGCATCAATCGCACCCATGGATAATGTGACGTTGCCATCTTGTGCTCCGGCCCCTGTGACTTTGCCGTAGACGGTTTGGGTCACGTTGATCAGGTTTCCGTCTCTGTCCTTGGCGCTGATAACAGCCGTGTAAGGACCATCTGGGGCTTGCGTTCCATCGGTTTTAACGCCATCCCACAGGTAAATTTCTTTACCTGCTGTTGTCTTGAGCGGAGATGTCCATACCGTGCTGCCAGCGGCATCTTGGATGGACAGAGTTGTGTCGATTGATTGGTTCTCAAGATTATAAGAGAACTTGCCAGCCCCTAAGTCTAAGTTGAAGGCTGCGCCATTGGCTTCAATGTTTTTACCCAAATAGTTAACCATTGATCCAACCTGGCTCGTTTGCTGGATACCAACCAATTTTTCTAAGTTGGAGTTCTGATAAATTTGTTGCTCAACGCTGGCGAACTGTACCAACTGTTGGGTAAATTGATTGGCATCCATTGGATCCAAGGGATCTTGGTGTTGAAGCTGGGTGACCAACATGTTCAAGAACTGGTTAAGGTCCTTGTCCAACTTATCTTTGGCGAGAGCGGCTTTTGTTGCGCTATCGGCACCAACGGGGGCAGCTGCGGCTACATTGCTAAACATGATCTTGTTCCTTTACGCCGTGACATCGACACGATCTTCAGAAATAATTTGCTGAGGCCCAGATTGCAGCGCAAGCAGCTCATTCAGCGTTGGTTCTAAGATTGGCTCAGCCGTGGCTGACTGGCCTTTGGTTGTTTCATTGGTCTCGGCTTCGTTGGAGTTTTCTCCGCGCATATTAAAGCTTAGGTCTCCAGAGTTTAGATCCAGACCTGCTTCGCGAAGGGCGCGTTGCAGTTCTTGGGAGTCTTGTTTCAACAGATCCATTGTGGCTTTGTTATCGGCACTGATCACGGCTGAAACCTTGCCGTCCTGGCCCATATCCAACTGCACATCGATACGGCCGAGGTGGGCAGGCTTGAGTTGGATACGAATTTTATCCAAACCTTCACTGATGGCTTTGGAAATCTGCACCTGGACTTGTTCTGTAACGGGCGTATGGGCCTGAGAATGCGGTGTTGGTAGCGGCTTTGCCGTGGCTGCAGCTGCCTGTTGGGTTTGTTGTGTTTGTTGGACTGTGGCAACAGGTGCCGTGGTTTGGGCGGGGTTTGCGCCTTCCGCACCGCCGGCTTTGGTGGCTTGCGCCGCCGTGCCGGAATTGAGAGCTTGCGCGGCCTTAGCATCCGTTGCATTGGCGGCAGTTTTAGCGGCATCGGCTTGCATGGCCTGGGCTAAGGCCTGTTGTTGGCCTTGACCATCAGCACCGTTTTGGCCGCCTTGAGCATGAGCACCAGCCTGCTGGGATTGACCTTTTGTGGCGGCTTGCAGGGTGGTGGGTGTTAGGCTTTCGCCTTCTGTTTTTGCGTTCGTTTGACCGGCCAGACTGGCTGAAGGTTTGCTGACCAATTCTTCGGATTGTTTGGTGACGTTAACGGCAACATTAAGCGCCTGATCAGGTCCAACTTTTTTGGATAAATCGGCGGCTTGTTGTTGAATAACCGACGGTCCTTTTTCCCCAGCACCCTGCGTTTCTGCTTTGACGTGACTGTTTGTGGCGGCTTGGGCCTGGGCAGCGGTAGACTTACCTTTGCCTGTTGATTCTTTTTGCACCAAATTGGGGTCTTGGGCGACGTCTTCGGTGCCTGCATTTGCCGTCACAGTGGCTTGCGCGATACCCGCACCTTTTTGTGCCTTTTGCTTCGTTCCTGAAGTATCCACCGCCGTAGCCTTTACGGTTTCGGCTTTGCCTGTTCCGGCGGCGAGGACTTGGGCAACTTCGCCGACATTGACTTGCGTTGCTGCGGCGACTTGCCCGTCTGCAACGGCGACTTCATTACCTGTATTGGTTTCTGACGATTGCTGCGTTTGCGCTTCGCCCTCGCCATGATCTGAAGACTGGCCGTCACTGGAAGCGTTATGAGAATTGTCATCCCCACGGTCTGACGGTGCATTGTCATGCGCCGTTTCGCGGGGTGCATCTTGAGCCGCTTCACGCGGAGCCTCCGTTGGCGCACTGTCTCGGACGGGCGCGTCATCGCGGGAATCAGCGACGTCTGCCCGTTCGCGTGGCTGAGGCGCATCTTCGCGTTGAACGGGGGCTGCCGTATCTAGGGAGCCACTTTGAGGAGCCGCGTCGTTAAAGGTTTTTGGTTTAGATGTGATGGTGCTGATTAAGGCGTTTTTGGTATTGCCAGAATTGACGGCGCCCGCTTGTTTCATGCGTTCGGCAACGGCGGCGGAAAAATCCCCCATCAATTGACTTGCACTGTCCGCACTGCCTTTGGTGCTTGTGCCAGCATCAATATAATTCTTTTTTACAGTTGCAACATCCATGGGAACGGTTCCTCAAGTTATAAATTCATCTGGATCAATAAATGCAAGCAACGTGCCAAAATGTCGTTAATGCATTAACTTATTGAATTTATGTTATTATTTTTGAATTTTCCGTGGGGGTAGGTGGGCAAAACCTGTCTTGAGACGTGGATTGTGCTGCTTAAGGGGGAATAAACTGCCGACCTTTCAAAAAGCTAGGCATGAAGGGGGCTTGACCAAAAAGGAACAAGCTCGCATCTTTAACAAGATTCGCGTGCGAACAAAGTTCAAAAAGGGGTGATGGTGTGGGTGATACATCGGTGGTGGAAAATTTGCAGACAGACCTTGCCTCAGATATTGCCCGAATGGACAATTTAACCCGAGAAGCTTCCCCTCAGCAGGGCTTGGTTTTTTGTTCTGAATTTATCCACAAACATCCCGGGCGCGGTGAAGGCTTCTTCTATGCTGGCCTGTTGAATTATCAAATGGGCTTGCTTGGTCAAGCGATGGAGATGATGACCGAGGCGCATAACCTTGATCCTGATGTTCGTGAATTCGCGCTCGCTTTGTCTTCTTTATATGCAAAAGCCAACCAATTGAATGATGCTTTGTACTTCGCCAAAGTCGGCGCGGCAAACGAACCTTGCATTCTTTTGGACGAAGCCTTGCCCGAAGAGTTGCGCGATTTTATCGCCAGCACGTTATTTGCCGACCCTCAGAAACATTACGTGCAAGCGATGATCGCTTATAATATGCACGATTTTTCTAAAGCGGTCGTCGAATGTGAGCAGGAACTCAAAATCAACAGCCGCTTCGCCCCTGGCTATGCCTTGATTGGTAAAGCCCTCTTGAAATGTGAAAGTTTTGAACGGGCCTTGATGGCCTTTCGAACGGTTCTTGATCTCAATGTAGAGCAACCTGATCCCGATCTAGACGTTGATGAAATCAATGTCCGTCAGGCCGAGTGTTGTCTTCGCCTTGGGGCGCTAGAAGAGGCGCTTCGGGTTTTGGCAGATGTCTTAGAAAAGGACGACATATCGGTCAAAATTCTATCTGCGGTTATGGGATTGCTGGCTTATGTGGCGGACGAGGAATGGCAACAGGTTCGGGCAATTTGCCGGACCTGGTCGGAAAGTCTGCTTGACGGAAAAAGTCGATATTTCCCCCTAGAATCCCTGAAAAGTGAACGTGTTCGCGTTGGACTTTTGACGGATAAGGCCTTTCAGTGCGTAGAAGGTCGCGCCCTTGAAGTGTTTTCCAAGCGCTATGATCGACGTTATTTTGACTGTTTTTTATACGTCCAAAATGTCGTGCAAGACGGTGTTGCACACGGTTTTTCGGGTTCTATGACGGGGACGCGGAACGTTTTTGATATTGATGACAAGACATTGGCTTTGATTATCAAGCGAGATGAAATCGATGTTTTGGTTGATATGTGTGGGTATGGCGAAAATCAGCGGCTTAATTTGATCGCCCATAAACCGGCGCGTGCTCAAGTCAGTTGGATGACGTCTCCGGTGTTTGAGGGGCAGTCCGGTATTGACCGATGCTGGCAACATGATCCGGCAAGTGGCGCGCCTTTGGTTGTGGAATCTATGCAGGGATATGGTGCGGTAACCGCATCGCCAGCCAGTGAAAAGGGGACCGTGACTTTTGGGGCGCGTTTAGATCTTAGCTATATCACCCCAAAGGTCGCTGCAATGTGGGGTGATTTGCTGTTGCGCGTTGAAGGCTCACAGTTGAGCTTAGGGCTTGTTGAGGACGTTTCCCAAGCCATGGTGGATCAATTGCAAATGCTGTTTGAGCCAACAGGTCTTTTGGAGCGTGTGAGTTTGTATGCTGCAGAAGAAGGCCAAGAGGATCGAGGCTCATTTTTTAAAGATATTGATATTATTTTGGGTCAGCCAACTGTCGATGCCGTTGGTGACTTTATGGATGCTTTGTGGTGTGGTGTACCGTGTCTATCGGTGCCGACGGATCGTGAGGCTTGCTATACAGGCCGCGATATCGTCGCTCTCGCGGGGGACCCCGATTGGAACGCTATGGATGCGGAAAGTTTTGTGAAACAGGGGGCGCTTTTGGCGTCTGACCTAGAGGCCCTTGCGTCTCATCGTTTGCAATTACGAGGGCGTATGGAAAATTCTTTATTGTTTGACGGAGATGCCTTTGCCGATCAGTTGCAGGGGAGGTTAATCGAGGTCGTCAACTGGTCTCGTCAAAATCAGGAGGACGGCAAATGAGCACACCTGATAACGCGATGTTTGAGGACAATCTCAACTTTTTTAAAGAGAATTTTCCAGCCCTGTACGTGCAAATGAAAGATTATGAGCCGCAGGCTGATCTTGTTCTTGAGGACCAGAATGGCCCTGATATCATTTTTCAGGGAACGGCATTTTACAAACAAAGTGCTCACAATCATGCCAAAAAACAGCTGGAAAAATTTACAAAAGACCCCAGCCGTATTTTATTGGGTGAGATCAATGAAGAGACGGTTGACGTTGATGCCCGGCCCGTTCTGCACAACGTCCTTGAACGCGCGGCCGACGATGGAATCGTATTTCAGGAACAGCAATCAACGCTAACGACTTATAATGTTGTTTCTCTTGGTTTTGGCTTAGGGCAGCATATCGCAGGTTTGATTGACATTACCCAATGTCGAAACCTCATTATTGTTGAGCCAAATTTTGAATTTTTATATCAATCTCTGTGGCTCTTTGATTGGCAGGAATTTGGGGATTCCTGTCGCAAAGAAAAACGTTGGTTCCATTTGCTAACGGATCGAAATCCTGAGTCTAACCTTAATAATATCCGTCTGATTTTTCGCCAATACGGCGCAACCTCTTTTGATGGGATGGTTGTGTATGAGCACTATGCCAATCCGACCTTTGAGCCTCTTAAAAAGTTTTTCACCAATGATGCGGATATGATGTTTTCGGGTTTGGGGTATTTTGATGATGAACTCAACATGGTTGGCAATACCTATGGGGTGCTGTCGTCGGGGGAAGAGCTTGTCATGGATTGGAGCTCCGTAAACCCGGGTTTTCCTGTTTTTATCATAGGCTCGGGGCCGTCTTTGGATGAGGCTTGTGACTTTATTGTTAAGAACCAAGACCGCGCCATTATCATATCGTGTGGGACGTCTTTGGCCGTCTGTTTGCGTATGGGAGTTAAGCCAGACTTTCACATTGAAATGGAACGTGGTCAGGCGCAAATTGATTTGCCGTCAGACCTTCAAGACGAAGGTTATGATCTTGATGACATTTGGTTGATCGGCTCAACAACGCTGTTGCCCAGTGTGAAAAATGTTTTTAAGAAAAGAGCGTTTTTCTTTCGCCAGATGTTGAGCAGTTACCCGGTTTTTTCTGGACGGCCTAATCAATGCATAAGGTTTCCATCCCCTTCGGTGACAAATTCAGGCTTAAGTTTTGCCCAAGACATTGGCTTTCGAGAGTTTTATTTCTTTGGTATCGATTTGGGGTTTAAAGACCCGGATCACCACCATTCTTTGTCAACGTCTTATAAATGGGCGTGGACTGAACAGTATGACCGTGAGTTTAAAGGAAACTTTGGCGGTACAATCTTGTCGAATCACTTTTTTAGTTGGATTCGTGATGGGATTGAGGGGGCTGTGAAAGAGCACTCTTTGGGTATGAAATATTATAATTGTTCCGATGGCGCAGAGATTACGAATGTATTGCCTAAGCTGCATGAGTGCGTAGCTTTACCAGAACCGACAAAATCGAAACAGCAGGTTGTGTCGGAAATTACATCTCGCTTTACGCCGTACACTCGAGCCGATTTTGATACCATGTGGGGCGACGGCGTGGTCGCGGACAAAGTCCAAACCTTGATGTCTAGGTTGGTTGAAGCCGTCGAAGATAATCCGAACCTGTTCGATAAAAAATATGTTCAGGAAATTATGATTATTCTCGACCCAATGGCCTGTGTTGATGGAGAAAATCTACTTGTGCAAGGTACAATTATGCAGGTTGTGATGGGCGTAGAGTATTATCTGGACCGTGTGCAAGCGGCTGAAGATCAAGATGTGATGGCTTTGATTGTGAGAGAAGAGTTGGTTGCTTGCTTTAAGCGGCTTGCTCGAATCGCGAAAGAAGAACTCGCTATTCTCACCAAAACGGGACGTCTTGGGGATCGTTACGATCCTGCTGTTATGGAGGTCTTGGACGGAACGCTTCGGGAAACGCAATGATTCCGCCGTCATCGAAGATGTAAGCAGATTTAGGTTTTTTTGTTGCATATTTAAATTTAGCGGGCTAATATAAAAGTTGCAGTATGGATTGCAAGAAATGCAAGGTCAGCTGTTGAGCAGAATTGCTCAGTAATACTATCTCTAGAATAGAGGAATAAAACAATGGCTAACGTAACACTCTCCGCCGCAGTCCGTGGCAGTCTCCTTTCTCTCCAAAACACAACAACGTTGATTGAACAGACGCAGAACCGTCTTTCATCGGGATTGAAAGTTAGCTCAGCAATCGATGATCCGGTTGCCTTCTTCCAAGCCAAAAGCCTTACCGATCGTGCTTTTGACTTTTCCGAAAAGAAAAACAGCATTGATCAGGGCATTAGCACTGTGACCGCTGCTATCGACGGTATGAACGCAGTTGAAAGCTTGGTTCGTCAGCTCAAAGGTGTTGCACAAAGTTTGAAATCGGCAACTGGTACCCAGTTCACCGATTTGATTACGCAATACAATGATCTTCGCAGCCAAGTCGATTTGTTGACCGCAGACGCCACATATCAGGGCACGAACCTGATCAATGGTACGGGTCAAACCCTCACCACCGAGTTCTCTGATCTCACCACATCTAAACTGACGGTTTCGTCTGTTGATGTTCGTAATGATGGCTTGAACGTCAATACGGTTACCAACCTGACAGCTGGTTCGACGGCTGGTTTTAACTATGATGCCATTACGGCGGCTGCGACCTTGTCTGCCGGCGGTAGTATTTCAACGACTTATGTTGGTGCAACCACCCTGTTGACAGCTGGCGCTACTCAAGCGGTTAGCTACGGTGGTCAGAGCTTGACCATTACGGTTACGGCTGGTGGTAGTGTGAACTTGGTTAACGGTACGGCTTATACCTTTACGATCAGCACTTCTGCTGCAGCTGGCGGTACGGGTGCTGCAACGGGTGTTTCTGCCCAATTGACTGGCGCAAGTGCCGGTGTTGCTATCGCTGCTCAAGGCGGCAAAATGTACGTTCAAGCGGGCACAACATCTACGGTTGATGAAGTGCTTACAGATTTGAACGCTGCCTTGACGACCTTGCGTTCGAATGCATCTAGCTTGGGTAACAACGTTGCCTTGCTGAACACACGTCTTGATTTCACGTCTAAATATATGAACACACTGGAATCTGGTGGTTCTAAATTGACGTTGGCAGATATCAACGGTGAAGGTGCTAACCTTCTTGCTCTCCAGACTCGTCAGCAGCTTGGTATTCAGGCTCTGTCGTTCGCTGGTCAAGCTGAACAATCCGTGTTGGGTCTGTTCCGTTAAGATAACAATCTGGCTTAGGACGTTTGTTCTGATCCAAACGAATAAAACCCCCGTTGCCTTGGCAGCGGGGGTTTTGTTTTGAATAAGCACAGGAAAAACATAAGAATACGCTGTTTTGGATTGTGTTTTTATGTCAGATTATCAAGATGATCGCTGCTGGAGTTCTTGCATAGCCAGTTTTGTTTTCCTCAATATTATGGCTTGGAGCTGATGAATAAGAACATTAAAACTTATTCTATTTTTCACCTCAACATGTCCTTTTCTTCCATCGAAGAAAGTGATCGTGCGATTGTGTTGTCGCGGTGCTATTGGCCGCTTTTGCGATTGATTGAGGCGGGGTTCCCGTTGGCGATTGAGGCCACGGGCCTGACCTTAGAGTACATTCATGAAGTCGATCCACAGTGGAGCAAAGCGTTAAAGCGCCTTGTCCAAGATGGAAAATGTGAGTTTATTGGCAGTGGTTATGCCCAGCTTATTGGTCCGTTGGTGCCGTATCGGGTCAATGTTGAAAATTTGCGTGCGGGTAATGCTGTCTATCAAAACTTATTAGACATTACGCCTGATTTGGCCTTGATCAATGAACAAGCGTATTCACCAAGTCTGGTCGATATCTATCTAGAGGCTGGCTACACATCTATCATTATGGATTGGGCCAACCCCCATAGCCAACACCGTCAAGAATGGTCGCCAAGTTGGCGCCACTATCCCCAGCGCGCACTGGGGCTTAGTGGAAAAACGATATCCTTGATTTGGGTGGATTCAATTCCGTTTCAACGTTTTCAAAGATATGTCCATGGTGAAACAGATATTGATGACATGTTTGAATATCTGGCGGTGGCCTACGATGATGAAATTATTGGTTTTCCGCTGTATGGAAATGACGCAGAAATTTTTGATTATCGCCCAGGCCGTTTTGCCACGGAACCCGCCATTGAAATGGAAAATGAGTGGGGACGCATGCGTGAATTGTTGGAAGCTATGGAGGCCAAAGGCAATTTTGAATTTGTTCATCCCAGCGCTATATTAGCCCTGTCAAAACCGGGGGCTTCAGGCAATGTTTTGTCCCTTGAAAGCCCCAACGACCCAGTCCCCGTGAAAAAACAGCCCAAATATAATATTTTGCGCTGGGCGGCGACGGGGCGTGATGATGTTTGTGCAAATACGGCCTGTTGGCGGGCCTTTCACCGTTTACAAGACGATTCAAACAGTACCGATGAGCAATGGCGAACCTTGTGCAAATTATGGAGCAGTGATTTTCGCACGCACATTACGGATACGCGGTGGCGCGATTATCTTTCAGAACTTGCCGATTTCGGTGCTTTTGGGGAGCGGTCAAAGGTTATTTCTCGCAGTGATGATGCGCTACGGCTGCGCAACGGTGATTATTTAGATTTCCAAGTCACTCAAGATAAACACAACTTGACCATTAAGACCGCCTCGGGAATTTTGCGTCTGCGTCTCATGCGGGGGCTTGCGATCGAAGGTTTTTGGCCCAAGGGGGATGATCAAAGTTTGTATCGCACCATTCCCCATGGCTACTTTTCTGATATTAATTTGGGGGCAGACTTTTATTCAGGACATTTGGTCGCGCAAATCGTGGGAAGGCCACAAGTTACTGATTTGGAAAAGGTCGAGCCGGAAATTTTTTATGATCCAGACGGGCGCTTTGTGGATGTGGAAGCTCATGTTTCCACGTTGGCTGGACCCTTGTTTAAAAGGGTACGATTTTTTGCCAACGAGCCCCGCGTGGAAATTCGCTACCGCGTGGATTGGCTTGAAGGCGTTCAAGGGGCCATGCATTTTGGCAACGTGACCCTGAACCCAGCCGGCTTTGATCGCAGCAGTTTATTTTATGCCGTGCATAACGGTGGTCAAAAAATGGAACGCCATTCCTTAGCCGAACAAGACGTTGACCATATGCGCGCCCCTTCCTTTTTGGTGTCCGCGCGGGCCGCAACGGGAATGACCGAGGGTCGTTTTATCATTGGCGATGCAAAGCGCAGAATTTTACTGGAATGTCCAAGAGATATCGCCGCCATGCCCGCGATGGTCACCTGCAAGGCCGTTGATAACATGTTCTTTTGCCGGGTGGCCTTTTCGTCACGCGAAATTGACGATACAGCTAAACAAGGGCCATTCCTGCCCATGCCAGGCCGATCTGAATTTATGTATGCCATGACCGCCATGGACCCAGACGACGAGCTTAACTAAGTCGTAAATATATTTTTACCCCTTCAGGCTAGTCTGTAATTTCATTTGTTTTCAGGATTGCTATGATATGGACGTCTTACATCGCTTTTTGAATATGGCCAAACAGCAGCCAAATCATCCGGCGGTGTGGGGTGGCGATGTCTTCGTCAGTTACGGCGAATTGGCCGCACGCGTTCGCCGCATTGCCCAAAATATTGCCCTTCAGGCGCATCCAAAAGTTTTGATTTATCTGCCGCAAGGTTCAGACGCCTATGCAGCCATGTTTGCGGCCCTCATGGCGGGGGGGTACTATGCCCCGGTCAACGTCGATGCGCCGACCCGGCGCCAGCGGCTTGTTATTGATCAGTTTGCGCCGGATGTCGTGGTGACAAATTCAAACACTCTTAAAAAAGGGGCTGACTTCGGTGCGGCCAAGGTGGTTAATCTTGATCACCTGGGTTCAGACGCCTTAAGCGACATTCGTCCAGCTCACGACCTAGCCTATGTTATGTTTACATCTGGCTCGACGGGCACGCCTAAGGGCGTCATGGTGGGGCGTTTAGGTCTTGCCCATTACACCGACTGGATATTAGAATCGATGGCTGTGACCACCCACGACAAGTGGTCTCAATTCCCGCCGATCTCATTTGATTTGAGCGTTTTAGACATATACGGTGCCCTGTGCGGTGGGGCGACCCTTTATCCGTTTGTCGATCAAATGGACCGCATGATGCCAGCTCTAACCATAAAAAAACACGCCCTGACCATTTGGAATTCCGTTCCCAGTGTGGTTGGCATGATGGCCCAAGCGAAACAATTGACGGAGGCTAATTTGGCAACCGTGCGCCTTGCAACGTTTTGTGGCGAGCCCTTGTTGCCACAACATTTACAAGGCCTGTTCGCAGCCAAACCAGCCCTTGTTGTGCACAATACCTATGGCCCCACCGAAGCCACGGTTTCTTTCACGCTGATAAAATTAACCGACAAAACTTTTGCCAACCATTGCAAAGCCACCGTGGCGTTGGGTGAGCCAATCTCTGGCATGGGGCTTACTTTGCACGGTGGCCCCCATGAAAACGAAGGTGAAATTGTCATTACCGGCCCTCAAGTGGCGAAGGGGTATTGGGACAATCCAACGGCCAGTACAAAGGTCTTTAAACAGGTGACTGTTGAAGGCCAAAATACGCCCGCTTATTTCACGGGCGACTGGGCCGTGCGCGAGGGGAATGATTTGTATTTTATGTCACGTATTGATAGCCAGGTTAAAATCCACGGCTTTCGCGTGGAACTCGAAGACGTAAACGCCGCCGTCAGAGCCCTGGTCGGGGCAGAGGTTAGTTCGGTGGTGATTGATAACGACATTCATTGCTTTGTTGAACAAGGCGCAAGCGGGGATTTTGACCAAGTTGAACTGGTGGCCCGGTTGCACGAGCACTTGGAAACATACGCGGTGCCAAAGTTTTTTTATCAAGTCGATAGATTACCCAGAAATGTTAATGATAAGATTGATACCAGCGCACTTGTTGAACGCATCCAGAAGGGTGCGGATGTTTAAAACAGAAAGGAAGACTTTATGATCAAGCACCCCTATGAGTTGGTTTCTGAAGCCTTGGGATGCAGCCCTGATAGCCTGAATGAACAGAGCGCTTTGAATGTACACCCCCTGTGGGATAGTCTTGGTCATCTCAATGTCATGATGGCTCTGGAAGAGCATTATGACGTGCGTATTGATAACTCGCAAATCCTCGCCCATCAAAGCATGACAGGTATTTTTCAGACCTATCATCAGTTAGAAAAGAAAACGTGATGCCCATTCCCTTGATCACGAACGACGAGCTTGATCGTTATCTGTACGACCTTGGTCTACGCCCCGGTCATCACGTTTTGGTGCACAGTCGGCTGATTTCGTTGGGCCGTGTGGAACGTGGCGTGGCAAGTGTTTTTGAGGCCCTGCAAAAAGCGGTAGGCCGTACCGGCACCTTGGTATTTCCTTCTTTTAACCTCTATATGCCAGATGGTTATGTTTTCGATCCGCAAACAACGCCCCCCCAAGGCATGGGCAGCCTTGTCGATTATGTGTGGAATTTGGGCGGTTGGACGCGCAGCGCCTGTCCCCTGCATAGTCACTTAGCCATTGGTGAAAAAGCGCAATTTCTGGGCGACGTGACGGGCAACGTATCGCTTGGGGATGGTTGCGATTTTCAAGCCTTACTCGACAACGAATTTCATATGTTGATGTTGGGCCTGTCTTATACTGAGGGTGCTAGCTACATGCACTATGTCGAATACCTGATGCGGGTGCCCTATCGTGAGCCGTTGCAATTGCCCCGCCGCCGCCGCGACCAAAATGGAACCGTTCACGATATTCAGGTTACCTATTATGGAAGACCGTCGAAGGACTTAGCGAAAGGCAATGAAGGTCGCGCCTATTTGGAAAATTATGATGCGGTTGAACAAGAAATGACTCGCCAGGGACTTCTAAATCCTAGACCCTGCGCGTTTGGTTACAGCACCTATACTTCGCTCAAAAAGGCTCACGATTGTGCTGTTTCCATGGTCGATGAGGACCCTTACGCTATGGTTCTTAAAAATCTGGAGTGCGCATAATGTCCCAACCCAAAATCGCGCTCATCGGTCATGTGGTGCCATCCCCGGTATCTTTCGCGTTGTCGGAAAACCCCAAACGGGCAAAAACCGAAGTGCAGGTTTTTAACTACACCCGTGTGGTGACAGACGATAACCGCTTGGTTGATCATATCGCGTATTTGAAAGAGCAAAAGGGCTTAGCCTCTAAAACACCCTTTAGTGTGTGGGAGATGTTCCTCTGCGCCCAAGTTTTATTGGCCTCAATGCTGCGCGCGCATGGATTTGAGGTCAAAGTCATTAATTATATCGATGATCACAATGCCGATGAGGTGTGGGCAGACTTGCATGACTTTAAGCCGGACCTTATTGCCGCTTCGACGACGTTTGTCTTGACGCCGAGACAGTTTTTGGATCTGGGGAGAAAATTGCGCGCCCAGTTTCCCGACACGTTTTTGATGGCCGGGGGACACCATATATTTGCCAAGCTGTTGCGGGAAACCGATGACGTCGCCGAGGCCTATTTGCGCGACAGTGGCTTTGATGCTTTGGTGGTCGACCCCCAAGGGGAAAAGGCCATGTTGCAAATCGCCCAGTCCTTTCCCGGTTCTATCAAAGATATTCCTAACCTAGTTTATAGGGACAGAGACAATGTCGTCATCACCAAACGCCAAGGTGAAGATAACGACATCAACTTCACCTTAGCGACCTTTGACGATGCTAAACCCGGCGATATTGCCAACATCCGCACCGCGCGCAGTTGTTCTTTTAAATGTGCTTTTTGTTCTTACCCTTCGATTGCCGGACCGCTCGCTGCGTTGACGATGGACAATGCTCGCTTGACCTTAGAGCGGGTCATGGCGGCAAAGTTGAGCGCCGTGTTTTTTGTCGATGATACGTTTAATGTCCCCAAAGATCGTTTTGAAGAGCTGTTGGATGTGATGATCGAAATCGGGTTTGACGTGCCCTGGTATTCGTTCATGCGAGCGCAATACATTGATGAAGGCTTGGTCGCAAAAATGAAACAATCCGGGTGTGCGGGTGTTTATCTGGGCATTGAATCAGGGTCGGACGACATACTCAAAGCCATGAAAAAGGGTGCGATTATTGAATTTTATCGACGCGGCATTGCGTGGTTGAAAGCGGCCGATATTCTCACCGTTGGCTCCTTTATCATGGGCTTTCCCGGCGAGACTGAAGAAACGGTGAACATCACCCAGAAGTTCATCGTTGAGTCCGATTTAGACTATTATTACATCCAACCTTTTTATTACCTCCATCACACGCCGGTGCACAGTCGTGCCAAAGAATATGGCTTGGAAGGAGAAGGTGCCTTTTGGTCGCACAACACCATGGATTGGACCCAGGCCAATGCTCACGTCAGTCGCATGTTTATGGAGATTGATAACGTCACGTTTATCAATCCTGATTACACTTTATGGGAAATTGCGTACCTGCGCTCAAAGGGTATGAGCTTGGATGAAATCAAAGCGTATCGTCAAAATATCAATGCCATGACGCGGGCGCAAATGGACCGCTTTGGTCTCAGCGAAGGCCGTGTCACCAGCCGTTCTGGTTAGACGGGTTTAAGCAGACCGCAGGCTTTGAGCTTGTCTAAAACATCATAATAATCGCTGATGGGCCGATCCATGCGCTCAGCAATGTCGAGCAGGGAATGGTCGCCATCGGAATAGGCATATAGGTCGCGCAGCGGCCGGATGTCGATGCCGGACCCAACGGTGTCGACTTTGGGATAAAGATCGTATTTACCAAATTGCGGTTCGCAGGGAATGGTCGCAAGATACCGCGCGTTGATTTCGATGGCTTGGATGCATTTTTGCAAGACTTCTAAGGCGCCTTGTAAGCCTTTCGCAGAGACCACACTCAAGTCATCCAAAGAGGTGTGATATTCAGGATAAGTTCCGAATTTAGAGCGACAGAACGTTGCCACGGGTAAGTTCACACCGGGGCTGCAATATTGGCGTTCGTCACTGCCCCGGATGGTGAAGTCGTAGCTGTCATATGTCCCCGCGTGATGATGCAATACGTGACGCAATATCCGGTCGGCATAGGTGTTGCCTAGACGCGATTCCAAATATGAATAAGCGCGGTCATCGCCCACACAGCTGACTTGAAACCCGGCCAAGGTGTTGGCTTTCATATGGTCCAAGTTACGGCTTAGATATACGATGGAACCGATGGTTTCCGGCACGAACACCAAACGATAAGTGTATTTTCGGTCCTGAGTGGTAAGCCATTGACCGAGCGCCGTGACCACGGCGGGTCCCGATAGTTCGTTGTTGGCCATGGATGGATGACAGACATAGGTGGACAGCAGAATTTCTTCGGCACTTTCGCCAGGGATGATCAATTCACCATACGATAAAGACCCCGGTTTCAAGGTGGCATCAACAACAGCCCGATACCGCCCTGGTTTCATAGTTTCACGTTCGGTATGGGACAGACAAAAGCCCCAGCCCTTTTGATAGTAGCTGGTGATGTAAGGAATGGCATCTGGTTTGTCGGGTAGCGAATAGAGGTGCGGCTGCAAGTCTTTCCACGATAGCCATTGGTCAATGGGTTCGCTATAGCCGACCAAGTGAAGATTGTGATGGCTAAAGTCGGCAAAACGATTACCGTCTTCGTCTTCTAAATAAGCGGCCGTTACATTCCATTCGTCGGGCACGGCCCAATCAAAAGCCTGGGTGCCAGATGCCACTTCGTGGATGGTAAATCCAGGAAGTCGGTCTTGGATATAAGCCAGAGTTTGGCGCAGCCCCTGGCCCGTGATGGACCGATTAAGCGGCATGAGATCAGAGATCCAAGATAGCATTTCCTCACCAGGGGCATTCTTTTTTGTCGGGTCAGGATGGTTCATAATGCTTGATCCCTTTACGACGGTTGCTGGGGGTTACTTGCCGTTTTGGCACCAAAATTTCCTTGTGTCACCATGTCGCGAGTTTGTTTACGAATGGCCAGCATTTCTTCTTCTGTGATGGCCCAAAGATCGGTGAGGTGTTTGCGTTTTTCGGGCGTTTCAAAGTTGATGCGGTCCCACTCATAGGCGCGCAGAATAGAGATGTCCTCGGCGGTCCATTCGTTTGAAGTAATCTGGCTGAACCGCCAATCGACGCGTGCTCCACCCATTTCGTCGGAAATGGCTCCAATGTCGGTTGCCATGTCCCACAACCGGGTCCCCTTGAGCGGCACGGCGACAAAAAATTTAACATAATCGGCCCCGCAGTGTTCGGCAAAGGTAATCGTTTCGCGAATTTCTGCCCATGTTTCTCCGGGAAAGCCGATGATAAAATTGGAAATAACGAACAGTCCCGTATCCCGAACCTTCTGAATTATAGGAGCCACACTCTCCAATTTAATAGGCTTTAAGACGATGTCATTCATGACCCTCTGGTTGCCGCTTTCGATGGCGACATTGATGCCCAGGCAGCCTGCGCGAACCATTAAATCCAGCATCTCATCATCAAGGGCAAAAATAGCAAAAGCCCCGATGATAAATGGTAGGTTCAAGTTCCGGTCAATGATTTGGTGCAGAACGTCTTTAAAAAATTTCTTTTTGATGACGATGTTGTCGTCATCAATCATGAATGATTTGAGTCCATAACGGTCTCGGAGATAGAGGAGTTCATCAACGACTTTTGTTGCTGAGGGGGCGCGTACTTTTTTACCGCTGATTTCTTCCACCTGGCAGAATGAACAGCCAACCGGGCAGCCGCGGGTGATCACAACGCGAATATAAGGCAGTGCGGGAGGACGCAACGGACCCGTGCGGGGGCCAACGCAGATATAGTCTTCCATGCGTACCAAATCATAATTGGGCATGGGAAGGGCGTCTAGGTCTTCAATCACCGCCTTGGCTTGGGCAACCAAAAGATCTCCATCCCGGTAGGCCACACCTACATCTGGGCGTTCACCTTGTCCTTCTAAAAAGCGCAGCAAATCACGTAGTACATATTCCCCATTGCCAAGAACCGCATAATCAATTCCTCTGTCTGACATCACATCTTTGTATTCGATGGTGACATGCACACCGCCCGCGATGATAACGGGGTCAGGTAGGCGTTTTCGCAAAGCGTCCACGGCGGTGTGCAGGGTGTTTTTGTATTCCGTAGAAAGAACGGAAATACCGATATAGGCGGGATTGGCCTCAGCGACTTTATCGACGAATTCTTCAAGGCTCATGTTGTAAAACTGAGCATCAATGATTTCGACATTAAATTCGTCTTGGACCATGGCCCCCAAAAGGCACAAGATCGCCGGATTTAAGTTCCAGTTGGTTTGAAAATCTTCTTTGACCCATTTTTGATTTGGGTATGCGAGAACAAGCGTCTTCTTCGTGTTCATCGGGATCGCCTCATGTACTGTGTTTCAGTATACCTTTTATATTCTGGCGAATATGTCGTGCTATTCTGCACCCTTACTATATAGGCCATCATGCGGACAATTTCACGTCCGAATATTCTTTTTTTATGACTATTTCCTAAAGCCCAAACTGGATGTACAATTGCGGGATCGTGCAGAAGCATTAGATGTCGGTCCAGAAGGGAAAGGATGATTGCGTGTCTCTCGCAAAAATAAATAAGGTTCTTGTTGTCGTTCCACCAATCACCAATCCCGAAAGTGATGGCGGTGTGATTGTTGGACGCCCCGATTTTGAAACCCGCCGCTTAGTGTCCCCGATTGAACCGTTGACGGCGATTGCGGATTTGAAAAGTCGCGGCTTCACCACTAGCTTTTTTGATATGGGCGCCGTGGGTGAACAAAGATACGAACAACTAGCCGCCCACGCAAAAAACTTTCAACCTGATGTCGTCGTTTTAATGCAGGCCATCTTGACCTTTGCCACAGCCATGGATTGGGACGGGGCCAGGGCTTTTGAAACCGTGCGCATGGCCAATCCGGACGTGGCGCGCGTGTTAACAGGCAACTATGCCACCAACTATCCCGGTAAAGCCGTAGAACATGGGGTGTGCGATTATTCCATTCGAGGCGAAGTCGAATTTGCGGTCGGCGAACTTGTGCAAGCCCTGCACGAAGGTGAAGACGTAGCCCCCATTATCGGTGTGTCATATCGTGATGCGCTAGACGCGTGCGTGGTCAGCGAGGCTTTTCCCAGCATTGATTTAAGCACGTTCCCGCTGCCCGATTATACAAGCCTTGATGCGGATCACATAAAAGCTTATCGAGACGTTTTGGAAAAGGGCAAAATTCGCTATCCCAAATTCAGTTCAAGCTACCGAGATATCATGGCTTCGAGAAGCTGTGTTTTGCGGTGTTCGTTTTGTTCAGTGGCCCCCTTGCGCGGTCCTCGGCAGAAATATCGTCGTAAACCCGTCGCTCTTGTCGCGGATGAAATTCAACAAGCACTTGATCAAGGTATTGAAGAAATTCATTTTTTTGACGATCTGTTCGCCACCAGCGAAGCTGATATCTTGGAGTTTACAAATGCGTTGGCAAAGCGCAACTTGAAATTCCCATGGTTCGTCGCCCAGGGTATGCCGTTGTGGCCGCTTACGCCAGATGCTTTGGCGGCGATGAAAGAGACCGGGATGTATCGCATCATTTGTCCTTTTGAATCGGGCAATGATCGGGTTTTACAAAAGGTTTGCGGTAAGATTCATTCCTCCGTAGAGCATCACCATAACGTGGTCGGCTGGGCGAAAACATTAGATTTAGAAATTGTTGGTATGTTCGTTGTCGGCATGCATGGGGAAACCCGTTATGAAATTGCTGATACGCTCAGGTTTGCTGAAAATCACCCGGAAATTGATTATTCAGTTTTTTCCATCGCAACTCCTTTGGTCGGTACCCGGTTGATGAAAAACGTCATGCGTGATCATCAAATGGACGATCCAAATCAAATTAACAAAGTTATAAAACGCACCGTCGGATTGTTTGAAACGAAGGAGTTTCGCAGTTATGAAATGGGCATCATTCGCACCTTCGACTGGGATCGGATCAATTTTTCATCCCCTGAAAAATGTGCCAAATATGCAGAAATGACGGGCATTACGTTGCAGGAATTGGACGCCGCACGCCAAGATTCTCATAACGTATTTGCCAGCTATTTTCCGGGCTACAATGGTCCTAAATCGTTTTTGGAATTGGTGGACAAGCCGGACTTGTTCGTGGATTTGGAACCCGTAATCCCGGACCGTGTGTATTCATGATTTTGTTGGTTGGCGCACAGGGCTTTTTGGGCCGAAGGCTTGTCAAAGCCTTGGAGGATGAAGGCCTTGAACACCTTGATGCTTCCCACGGCGCCGGTGCCGATGTTCAGATTGATTTAAATATGCCCGTCACGGCCCTGGATTTGCCTCGAAATATCAGCCACGCTGTCATTTTGAGTTCCATCACCAGCGTTGATGAATGTCTCAAAAACCCACAGCGAACCGAGGCCTTTAATGTCACGCACACTTGTCAGTTAATAACGGCGTTAACGGCGCAAAATATTGTGCCTGTATTTATTTCTTCCGATTTGGTGTTTGAAGGGAGGCGGGGCAATTATTCGGAACGGGAGCAAACTGAACCCGGTACCGCCTATGGAAAACAAAAACGCGCCGTTGAAGAGGCCATAAAGCAGACTTCGACCCAGCACCTTATCGTGCGTTTAGGAAAGCTTTATACGCTTGAAAAAGATGATAATTCCCCGGTCAGCGGGTTGGTGAAAAGTCTCCGTCAGGGAGAGGCTGTAAAGGCGGCTATCGATCAATTCTTAACGCCGACAGTCGCCGAAGAGGTGGCCCAAGGCATCGTTCAGCTTATTCACATGAACGCCCAGGGTGCCTTTCACTTAACACCAACCCAAAATGGAGCCGTGACGCGGTATGAAATGGCGGTGGCGGTCGCCGATGCCATTGGCGCGGACCCGGCATTGATCACAAAATGTTCAATTGATGATTTTAGTTTTGCCGAGCCACGACCTAAAAACAGCACCTTAAACGGTGATAAGTTTCAAGCCTTCACGAACATGCGCCTAACACCCTTTATCGAAATGGCGAAGCATCTGACTTAAGTCAGGTCTGTTTGCCAATAACGCCACGGGTGTCTGGCATTGTTCCCGCCACGCACAATTGTTGGCACATTCATCGCCGAAGGGGTCAGGGTGATTTCCAATAAGGTGCGGTGGGTTCCGGGTTCGGTAGGTGGACGCCCTCGATGAAAAACGACAGAATTTTGAAACAACAACCAAGAACCAGCAGGGCCAATTAAATGAGTCGTTTCCGTTTCGGAAACTTTCCATTCCACCGAACCTGTTTCTAAGGATAGGTCCGTCAAATATACAAGCAACTTCAGCATGTCCTTGGGCATGCCGTCGTCGTGCCAATCTAAAGACCCTATTGTTTCTGCGCCAACAGCTAAGGCTGTTGTCTTCCATACCCGCACATTTAAGGCACGCCATGGGGTGCCGATGGCGTTTTGAATAATCGGGTCCATAGTTGTCAAAAGAGTGTTGACTTGCCAAAGCATTGTGGTCGTTAAGTCAAGATATTGGTGATCTGAATTGATGGCACTCTCATATTCTGAAACGTTTGGACTGAAAGCAAAGTCGGCTCTGGAATCTGCGGCTGAAAATGCAATGACGTTTGCCTGTTCAACCATTTCAATTAAACGTGATGTGAGATCAGAATCGAGTTGTCCTGTAACAAAGCCGTTGTTTTTGATTTCAGACTTCAGGTATGAATCACCATACAGTTCGGACAAATGCTGATAGTAGCCCTCCCACAACGCATTGCAGGTCAAAACATCGCCGCAAATATCTTTATTTTGTCCATCAATGATCAAGATGCTTCTCCATCGGGTACAGCGAGAAAGTAGTTGCTGATATCAAGCATGGTTTCGATGCCGAAAATGTGCGGATGATTGCGACAAATGTCTTTTCTATCGGTGGACAGAACGCGAAACCCGGTTTTTTGCAAAAGGTTAGAGAATTCATCTTTAGACCAGGCATTGCGATGATTGAAAATGGGTTCGTGTTCAGAATTTAGGATATAATCGCGCAAGACTTTGGCTATGGCCCAAGGCGAGTCTTGTTCCTTTAAGGTGTGGAAAAAATCAGCGTTGCAGATGGCTGGGCCATGATAGGATTCAGAACCCAAGTTTTGTTGATTGGCGAAATGATCGCCGTAAGATGTGTTCCAAAATCCACAAAAAAGAGTGCTGGCACGACTGTCGATGGTGTCTTCGACTCCTTTGTTTGCCCAAGTTTTGCGAATATCTTCATAGTTCCATGTTTTGTCATCGAAATAGGACAGGTCACCATTTCGCCAAGCCATGAGGATATCGTCGAAATTTGGCAGCTTGACCACCAACACGCCATTTTTTTTAAGTATTCTACGAGCTTCACTTAGGCATCGTTCGACGGTTTCATCGTCTAAATGTTCGAAGCTGTGAGATGAGTATGCCGTTTGAATGGACTCGTCAGCGACTGGAATTTTGGTCGTAGGTGACAAGGCTGTCGGTAGGGGGTTTGACGGGCTGGGAACGGCTTCTAGGTTGAGCCATGAGCAGAAATTGTAAAACGGACCGCCGCCAATGTTAACGTGTCTTGGCGGGTTTTGGCCGTTGTACAATGTGGTGACGACTTCATGAAGAGCCCACACCAACGGTGTTTCATGATTGATCCTCAATTGGTCGCAGGTCTTAGCGGCGAGTTCGACATCGCCAACGCGTAACAAGGTTCGAACCTTGCCGATTAGGGCATCTGGATTGGTTGGTTCAAGTTCACAAGCCAGTTCAAACAAGGCTAAACCATCTAGAACATGACCACCGTCAACAGCGGCTTTGCCCCGGTTGACAAGTTCAATGAGACTGTCCGGACTGTCAGGATGCTTATTTGGCAGCCGTTTCGGCATTCCACAATTCCCCTTTGGTTACATCGTTTTTAGCGGTCACGGGTTGGTGTCCCGCATACGGGAAATCGGCATTAATTTGAATGTATTTGGCCCATTTTTCAGGCACCTCATCATCAATGAAAATGGCTTCAGCGGGGCAGGCGCGCACGCACGCATCGCAATCGATACATTCATCGGGGTTGATATAGAGCATTTCGCCGTCTTCATAGATGCAATCCACCGGACAGACTTCAACACAATCGCCGTATTTGCATTTCACGCACGGCTCACAAATCACATAGGTCACGGATTGGCACCTTTATAGACAAAGTGGTCGGTCGGTAATTCACCATCATTTTTGAACTCGCCGCCGTCTTCAAATTGAGCCATTAGCTTTTTGTATTCTTCGGGGTCCATACTTTCTTGGCCCTTGGCGATTTTGTTGGGCACCGTTGTTTCTAAGAATTCTCGGATCGGCGCATTGGCCCGCCAGTCTTCATATAGATCCCACATGTCATGCTTTTTGCACAATCGCCGAACGTTCTCATCGCTGAGGATCAAGATGGGGGTACGGCACTTTAAAAAAGCTTCCATCTGGGCCAGGCTTTTCGCCTCGCTGGAAAATTCGGTGCTATCAAACATGCCGTTGTCGGGTAGTTTTTCATAGCGGCTTTGAATGCTGGGAATATAGCCGTCTTCTAAATCGCCACATTCGACAAAATAATCATATGCCGGCGTGCCGCGAAACGGTGTGAAAATAAGCCATTGCACGATCCGTGGTTGGTCGAACTGCAAAATCCAATCCACCGAACGGCGATGGGCTTCGATGCTGTCACCGGGCAAACCGATGACCATGTTGAGCCACGGAACGATACCTGCTTTTTGGATCATGCGCACGGCGGTGGCGATGGTTTCTAACTTTTCACCCTTACGCAACAGACGAAACACTTCCGGATCGCCAGATTCAATGCCAACCGCCAAGGTTTCTACCCCGGTCTGTTTCAACAGGTCGAGAAATTCTTCGTCGATGTAATCGGCCCGCACGTTGAACACGCTGACCTGATAGGGGTACTGGCGGCGAATGTATTCCTTAAGGAAGTTTTTGGCGTGATCAAGGTCTTGGGTAAAGGCATCGTCAATGATGGAAATCATTTTGCACTTGGGGTGGTTGACGGTAATGCGGTCCAGTTCATCCCAAAAGGCATCATCTAGGGCGCGTCCACGCCAACGGCTGCCGAACACCTTGGTCGCGGCGCAAAATGTACAGTTGTAGTGACAGCCACGCGATACAAACAGCGGATAATCAGCAAGGTTTTCACTGTTGAGCATGGCAGAAAATGTGGGTTCGTTGAACACTTCGCTGCGGCCTAAGCGCAGCACTTTGTCTTCACTGTCCAAAATAGTTTGGAAGCGACCATCCGCTTCACCGATGACGACCTTAGAAATACGCTTGTCTTGTTCCAAAATATCCCAAAAGGCAACCGCATGAGGGCCACCGACCCAGATTGGGATGCCCATTTCGTGTGCGGCATTAATGGCCGCTTGAACGCGCGACATGGTCCATTCATGAGACACCGCAGAAATGCCCAACAGGTCAGGCTTTTGTTCTTTGAGAAGCTCAATAAAAGCCGTTTCGATTTGGTCTTCCGCAGGCGGATAAAAATGATGGTCCGCAATTGTGACGGAATGCCCAGCTTCAATGATCGAGGTTGCTAAAATAGCCAAACCAATAGTTGGCAATTCGCCCCGGGTACTGTCGTACACACCGGGTTTCCACAGTAAAACTTTCATGATGCCGCCTTTTTACCTATATTCTTCAGGTGGTTAAGCCTATATTCTACAGGCGCTTCTTACATATTGTCGGCGCATGAGGCCAAAGTGTCAAGACCAGCCTAGCAAGCGACAAAGACACATTGTAATTGACACAGTCTTAATAAATAATTTGTAGAAAACGAGTAGACTGAAAGATTGCAACGAAAAATGGTTGCTGGGAAGCATGGAATAATGAGTCCAGAAAGGAATCGCCATGAGTGATTTTGAACCCCGTCCAAGGCGGAACCAAACCCCCGAAGAACGTCTTGCTGGTGGTCATGGTTTGTCACCCCAAAAAACCGGCCCTCACGATTGCTTATATGTGTTTTTTGATTTGACCTGCACGGCCATTGATTTTGGTGTAGCGGAATTTTTGATTCTTAGTATTGAAGCGGCCAAGCAGCGGGGTCTGGAACAAGTTCATATTGTTTATGTCCCGGCGGCTAATGATTCTTATCGCATTCACGGAACCCCGGATCGTATCGGCGATGAATGGCGGGTGCAAAATATTTTGATGCAAATTCCCTGGTTAAGTCCTTTAACGTGCGGTGTGACGTGGTGTACCACCCGTGAACAAGCAGAAATGTTGCGGGCTGCCGTTGGGCCACATGTGTTTCCTGAAAATTACAGTGTGCAAGATGAAGCGGACGGCTATCTTTCTTGCCATGCCTCAAGAGACGTAATCCGTCATCATCAAGGTCAAGACTTACGCCATCTACGTGCCACGGATTCGTCTCTTTTCTACATGCGCCGGTGGTTGGATCGCTTTGTTGGTCAGCGCAAAGCCGTGGTCATTACCCTTCGGGAATCAAGCCATAACCCTGAACGCAACAGCGATATCGCTGCCTGGGTAGCCTTTGCAAAATCCTTAGATGAAACTGTGTATTGCCCGGTTTTCATGCGTGATACGGATGTCTTTTTTGGTGGGGAATCGTCGCCACGAAGCCAAGATGAAGACTATCTCCGGGCTCATAAACAGGCTCTTGTCGATGTGCAGGACTTTCCATCGTGTGATGAAGCGTCTTCTAATCTTCATGCACGTTGTGCTTTATATGAACTGTCATATGCTAATTTAGCCGTTCCGAGCGGACCTGTGAGCATGTGCGTTTACAATAGAAAACCCCGTTATATTTCTTTTCGCATCACGGTTGATAAGGCCTATTCAACATCTATGGATTATTTGCATTGGATTGGCATTGAAAAAGATAAATCATTTCCCTTTGGGGGGGCGACACAGAAACTGGTGTGGGAAGAGGATACGTTCGAGGTGATTTCAAGAGAATTTAAAGTGTTGGTGAAACAAATCGAACGAAAAAAAGAAGAAAATGACGGATGAGGGAGGGTATTGTTTCGTTCCCTTTGCGCCGACAATGGCGTATATTGATATTTGTAAGTTATGTGGAAACTGCCGATCAAGAATGATTGGCCTAATTGAAGAGAAACTTCACGTGGTATCCATCGTAAACATGACCATTGGGCTTATCTGTAGCCCTATCGTAGGTGCCGTTCTGTGCGCGTCTCGGTCGCATGTGATTATCCCTCTCTTCATCTTTGATGAAAATGCCGTCAATCTCGATTCTTTTGACAATGGTTTGACGACGTTTTCAAAGAAAATAATGACGAAGGAAGCGCGCTATGACCGACATTTCAACTGATAGGGATCGTCGCCGTCCGTTTGTACGGGTGCGTGATAAAATCGTACCGCTGAGTGAGTTGGCTGTTGTGTCGGCACGGACCAAGGCCGAAGGCTATAAAGTCGTTTTGTGTCATGGGGTATTCGACTTGTTGCACATGGGCCATGTGCGCCATTTGGAAATTGCCAAACAAGAAGGCGACGTGTTGCTTGTCACCTTGACTGCCGACAAGCACGTCAACAAAGGTCCAGGACGTCCGGTCTTTACCGAACAATTGCGCGCAGAAATGATCGCGGCTCTTGAACATGTGGATTACGTTTCCATCAACGAAGCCCCCACAGCAGAACCCATTTTAGCCGCTATTAAACCCGACATCTATGTCAAAGGTAGCGATTATAAAAACGTTGAAGACGACGTAACGGGTAAAATTCTGGCCGAACGCGAAATGGTGCAGAGGCACGGTGGTAAAATCGTGTTTACGGATGACATCACCTTTTCGTCATCCACCTTGATCAATAAGTACCTCAATATCTACGAGCCATCATTGCAGGAATATTTGGAAACCTTGCGTGCCAAAGATATGCTTCCTCAATTGGTCGATAACCTAGACAAGATCAAAGACCTGAAAGTTCTGTTTGTCGGGGACGCCATCATTGATGAATATCAATACGTTCAGCCGATGGGCAAATCCGCCAAAGAAAATATGATTGCGACCTTGTTTGAGGAGCGCGAAGTTTTTGCGGGTGGTGTTTTTGCAGCGGCCAATCACGTTGCGGATTTTTGTGATCACGTTGAAGTGATTACCAGTTTCGGGTCTTATGACAGTTACGAAGATTTGGCCCGAGACTCCCTGAAGACAAATATTAAGCTTCATGCGATCCATCGTGCCGATGCACCGACCACGCGCAAGTGTCGTTACATCGACACTGGTTATTCAATGCGTAAATTATTCGAAGTGTATTTCATGGACGATAGTCCTTTAGCTTCTGACAAAGAGGCCCAACTCAACGCTTTGATCGAAGAAAAAATAAAAACCGCCGATGTCGTTATCGTGACCGATTTTGGTCACGGTCTCTTGAACAATGGAACGGTGAAATTGTTGATCGAAAAGGCTAAATTCCTGGCCGTGAACACCCAATCGAACAGTGCTAATCACGGCTATAACCTAATCGGAAAATACGCCAAAGCAGATTATGTGTGCATTGATGGTGTAGAGGCTCGGCTCGCCGCCCATGAAAAATTTGATGATCTTGAAGACGTTGTCAGCGACCACCTGCCCAAAATTGTTGACTGCCCGAAAATGGTTGTTACCAAAGGCAAATATGGCTGTATCGCTTATGATAAAGATCAACCCTTGTTTAAAGTTCCAGCACTAACCAGCACCATCGTCGACACCGTTGGTGCCGGAGATGCCTTTTTCTCGGTCACGGCACCTTTGGTAGCTGCGGGTGTGCCCATGGACCAAGTCGGATTTTTGGGCAATGCTGTTGGGGCCATGAAGGTTGGCATTGTTGGACATCGCTCATCCATTGAAAAAATACCTTTAACGAAGTTCCTGACGGCATTGTTGAAATAGGGTGAGCATGGACGCGACTCTTAAAAAATCTTTGTACCGATCTATGCTCAATATACGCCTTGTTGAAGAACGCATAGCCGCGCTCTATCCTGAACAAGAAATGCGCTGCCCAGTTCATTTGTGTATCGGGCAAGAAGCCGCTGAAACCGGATCTGCACTGGCCTTAAATAAAGAAGATCAAGCCGTATCAGGGCATCGTTCGCACGGCCATTACTTGGCCAAGGGTGGTTCGTTGAAATCCATGATGGCGGAAATTTATGGCAAGGCCACGGGCTGTGCGGGTGGCAAAGGTGGGTCCATGCACTTGGTTGATGTGGACGCGGGATTTTTAGGCTCGGCCCCCATTGTCGGCAGCACCATTCCCATCGGTGTCGGGGCTGCATTAAGTGCCCAGATGCAAGGCACGGACCGCGTGGTGATGGTCTATTTAGGCGATGGAGCCGCAGAGACGGGTGTGTTTTACGAAAGCCTAAATTTCGCAGCACTGAAAAATTTGGCCGTGGTGTTTGTCTGTGAAAACAATCTCTATTCCGTATATTCGCCCATGGATGTGCGCCAACCCGCAGGGCGGACCTTGGCTGATTTAGCACGTGCTCACGGCATAGAAAGTCACTGTGCCGACGGAAACGATGTGGAAACCGTTTATGAAATGACCCGTGATGCGGTGGCAACCGCCCGGCGCGGTGCTGGTCCGGTGTTTTTAGAATTCGCCACCTATCGCTGGCGTGAACACTGTGGACCAAACTTTGACAACCACATTGGTTATCGTAGCGAAGATGAATATGAAGCGTGGAAACTGCGTGACCCCGTGGCACAGTATCGTAACCGCCTGATCAATGATGGGGTTGCCGATGCGCGGGAATTAGACGCTCTAGCCGACGAACTTAACACCACGATTGACGAAGCCGTTGCTTTTGCTAAATCCAGTCCATTCCCAAGTCCCGAGACCGCCCCTGCTAATGTCTATGCGGGGGAACGTTCATGAGCCGTTCCTTGAAATATTTTGAAGCCTTACGAGAAGCCCAAGATCAATGCATGGCTGTCGATGACAGCGTCTATGTGATGGGGTTAGGTGTGCCCGATCCGTTGGGCATTTTTGGCACGACGAAAGGTTTGCAGGAAAAATACGGAGCCGCGCGGGTGATGGATATTCCGTTGGCCGAAAATGCCATGACCGGGGTCGCCATCGGCAGTGCGATCACGGGGATGCGTCCGGTGATGACCCACCAACGGGTCGATTTTGCCCTGGTCGCGATGGAACAAATCATCAATCAAGCGGCCAAATGGCACTACATGTTTGATGGCGTGCACAAGGTCCCGTTGGTGATCCGCATGATTATTGGCCGCGGTTGGGGGCAGGGGCCGCAACATTCGCAAAGCCTGCAATCGTTGTTCGCCCATATTCCTGGCCTGATCGTGGTCATGCCGACCACGGCTTATGATGCCAAGGGCCTGCTGATTTCGGCCATTGAAAATGACAATCCGGTGGTGATCTTAGAACACCGCTGGCTTTATGGGATTACCGACCAAGTCCCAACTGAGATGTACCGGGTTCCGTTGGGCAAGGCCCATGTGATGCGCGAAGGCACAGACGTCAGTCTGGTCGGCTTGTCGTACATGAGCTTGGAAAACGTGCGCGCCGCCGAACTGTTAGAGGCACGTGGGGTCAGCGCCGAGGTGATCGACGTGCGCAGCTTGCGCCCGTTGGATGAGCAAACGATCCTAGCCTCGGTGCGCAAAACTGGACGTCTGGTGATGGCCGATACGGCGAGTAAGATGTATGGTGCTTCGGCAGAAGTTGTTGCCCTGGTGTGCGAGAAAGCGTTTGAGGCGTTGAAGTGTCAACCCGAACGTGTCGCCTTACCAGACTATCCGGCCCCTACAAGCCCGGCGTTAAGTGTTGATTATTATCCACGTGCGGCGGACATAGCGGCCAAAGTCTTGGTGATGTTGGGTCACGAGGTTGATGAGGCTCTGTTCGCCATAGCCGAGGGCCAAAATCATGACCAGCCGGACCCCACGTTTACGGGTCCGTTCTGAGGCTCGACGGGGCGGACTCGTCTGACAGGGGCTGGGATGGAGATGTTCATGGAAATGAGCGCTGAAGCACTGAAAAGAAAGAACGCAAACTATGGATCTTAATATTCAAAACAAACGCGCTCTAATCACCGGAGCTGGTCGTGGTCTTGGTCGAGCCATTGCGAAAAGTTTGGCCCGAGAGGGTGTTAAAGTGGTGGCTACATCTAGAACGGCTGCTGACTTAAATGATTTAATTGAGAAGATTGGCGGGGCGGCTGCGGGGCATCTTGGTATTGCCTTGGATATTCTTCCCGATGGTGCCCCGGCCCAATTGGTGCAAAGTGCCAAGGACGGTGGTTTTGAGGCCTTTGATATTGTGGTTCACAATGTTGGCGGTACGCTCGACATTAAAGATCCATTTTGTTCAGTCGAAGACTGGCGGCGCGTTTATCGGTTTAATTTTGAAATCGCCGTGGAGTTAAATGCCTTGTTGGTACCTGCCATGCAGGCCCAAAAGTGGGGGCGAGTTGTTCACATTTCATCGATAGCGAGCATGGAAAACCAAGGGCCGGTGAGCTATTGCGCTATGAAAGCAGCTTTAACGGCTTATACCCGCAGCTTCGGCGGTGTGGTTGCCCCAGATGGGGTCGTGGTTTCCGCCCTTTTGCCTGGTGCTGTCTATACGGATGGGGGGTATTGGGAAGAAGCTTCCAAAAACAATCCTGAGCATGTGCGCAAATATCTGACTGAGCGACAGCGCATTGGTCGATTTGGTCGACCTCAAGAGATTGGTGATTACGTTGCTTTTTTGTGTTCAGAGTTGGCATCGTTTAGCACGGGAAGTATCGTCCCCGTAGATGGCGGTCAGGGGCGTGGATATTTTGGTCAATAACCAGAACCCAAGAACATGCCTTATGACGACCTTAGTCTGTCGATTTTAAAGCTTTGGTGAAGATGTCAAAAAGTTCGTCAATTTGAGACTTCGAGATGATAAGTGGTGGACTCAACGCGATGATGTCGCCCGTCGTACGGGTCAACAACCCGGTTTCATAGGCTTTTACAAAGACATCGTAGGCCCGTGCCCCAGGTTTTCCGGGGCGCGAGGCTAATTCAACGCCGCCAACTAAACCTGTGTTGCGGATGTCAATAACGTGGGGGGCACCCTTCAGGCTGTGAATGGCATCTTGCCAATACGGAGCTAAGTCTGCAGCACGTTTGAAAAGGTCTTCGTCTTTGTAAAGCTGTTGTGTTGCTAAGGCTGCAGCAACTGCAAGCGGGTGGGCGGAATAGGTGTAGCCATGGAAGAGTTCGATTGCATTTTCGGGTGCGGTATCCATCAACGTGTTGAAAAGGCGATCATGGACAAAAATGGCACCCATGGGTACGGTGCCTGAATTCAAACCCTTCGCTGCTGTAATGAGATCAGGCTGTACGTCATATTTGGTTGAAGCAAAAGGGGAGCCAAGACGTCCAAAGCCAGTAATGACTTCATCAAAAATTAGCAAAATACCGTGTTTGTCGCATATATTTCGGAGCCGTTGAAGGTATCCCGTCGGTGTTATGTAAACGCCTGCTGAACCCACCATAGGTTCGACAATAACGGCAGCAATGGTGGATGCATCATGCAACGCCACAAGGGTTTCCAAAGTGTCTGCGTGTTCTGCACCGATTTGGGGTTCGCCTTTGGAAAAACCCTGTTTTGAAATATCATAAAAAAACGGTAGGTGGTCGACACCGGGTAACATGTTACCAAATTGCTTTTTATTATTGCCAAGACCACCGACAGCAAGGCCACCAAAGCCAACGCCGTGATACCCTTTTTCACGACCAATGAATTTGGTGCGTGAACCTTCACCGTTGGCTCTGTGGAAGGCGAGGGCCATCTTTAGGGCCGTATCGACACTTTCCGACCCAGAGTTGGTGAAAAAAACATGGTTTAAGTCTTTAGGCGTAAGGTCGACAAGGCAATTCGCCAACTCAAATGATCCGGGGTGACCCATTTGGAAGGGCGGGACGTAATCCAGGGCGGCGGCTTGTTTCTGAATGGCTTCAACGATGGGTGCTCGGCTATGACCTGCATTACAACACCACAAACCGGCGGTCCCATCCAAAATTTGCCTCCCATCGTGGGATGTATAGTGCATATCTTTAGCACCAACCAAAAGGCGCGGCGCGGCCTTGTACTGGCGATTGGCCGTAAAGGGCATCCAGAAGGCGTCAAGGTCCTGATGGCTCAGCTTTGAGTTCGGCATGGTTTGCTCCCCTTTAACGTTCGGCTTTTGGCGAAGATTTAATAAACCAAAGATGCGCCCATCGGCATGGTGTGTTTGACGAAATCTTCTGGATCAATGCTTATGACGACCGCACGGTGATTAGAATTTTTTTCAAACAACCATTTAGCGGCAGCATCAGCCTCTTCAGGGGCTGCGACCAAAGTTTCAAAACCAAATGCTTCGGTAAGGCGGACAATATTGAACTCAGGTAGACTTGGAAATTCCCCCATATCAGAGCCGAAATGCCGTCCGCCTAAGAAGGCATTTTGAGTCTGACGGATGATGCCATAGCCCCGATTGTCAAGGACGAGGATTTTAACGGGCGCGCTTAAATTTCTGGCTACGGCAAGTTCTTGTATGTTCATCATAAAGCCCCCGTCTCCGGAGATCGCAAATGCACCCGGAGATGAGCTTGCGGCTGCGGCCCCAACAGCTGCAGGTAGGGAATAGCCCATCGTATGGAGGTTAAAAGATGTCGTAACCTGCGGAGCATCGCACTGGGTGGCGGCTTGATAGGTCCAGCTTAAAGTCGCACCCGCATCACTAAATGTGCAAAAGTTCTTTGGACATTCTTCTAGGAATATTCGCAAGGTTTTAACGGGTTGGTGATCTCGTAATTCGTTTATAATTTCAGGGTTTGCCAGACAAGCCCAATCTTTTGCCGTATTTGTTGATGGGAGGTCATCCCAAGAGGCGTGTTCCCAGTCAGATGCTGCCAACCGGGTTGTCAAACAACGCAAAACGTCGGCGCAATCGGCAGGAAGCACGGTCAAACGCTCACCAAAATCATGATCATAGCGTTTAATTTCAGATGGCTCATTGTTGATAATGATGAGCTTTGCATTGGGAGCAAACTTATCTTTTTCTTTCCCGGCTTGATGTTGCAAAAGACTAACGCCAAAACCGATCACCAAATCGCTTTGCTGAACCAAACTGTTGCCGATGCCAGGAGAATGCCCGCCATAGAGTCCGATATGATAGTCGTTGAAACGGTCAAATAAACGTTGTCCACCCCAGGAAAAGACCGTAGGAATTTTCATCACTTTCGGCAAGTTGTCTACGTCGTCTAATGCTGTGTCAGAAGCCCTCGACACGCCGCTTCCGATCATCAACAAAGGCTTGGCACTGTTTTTCAGAGCCTCGATGATTTGGTCAGCGGCTTGGGATGCTGCATCATCAACAGTAACGGAAGGTTTGTCTTCGAAAGAAAGATCTTCATAAAGACTATCCATACGCTGAAAGTCATCCTGCAGCTCTATGACAAGAGGCCCCGTGCTCTTTGCAGGGTTGATCTCGTTAATGGCCTTAAGAGCGATCAGAAATTCTTCGTCATTTCTGACTTTTAAACTTTTTTCAGCGAGGAATGCGGCGATTTCAGCATGAGGTGCTTCTTGAAAACCATACATTTTGGTGCCGAATTTGCTTGCAACATTTAATCCAGATCCGACTTGTCCGACCAAAAATACGGATGGAATATTGTCATAATAACAAGCCGCGATCCCTGTAATAAGGTTGAAAAAACCAGGGCCACAAGTCGAAATTCCGCCCGCAGGTTTACCCGTGCTGAAAAAGTAACCATGTGCGGACAAGCCAGCCGCTTGCTCATTGAGGGACGGGATAAATGTCGTTTTATCATTTTGACACATCGCTTCAATCAAATGAGCACTGCCGCCACCCTGAACACCAAAAAAGGTTGTTACACCGGCTCGGGCGAGGTGCTCGGCAAGGACTTGTGAATTCCGCATTACAGTGTACTCCTAAAGGCACGTGCAAATGAGCCTTACTATTTATTGCAAAAAATTATTTATAGCTCAAAAGTCCAATTTGAGGGCGGGGCTTGCGCAGCCACCGCACCCAAAGGAACGACCGCAGATGGCTATAAGGATGTAAAAGGAAGTAAAATGTGATCAAATCCTAATTGGGTCATCCGGCCGACCAATACGCGTCCATAATCAGATGCCGATAGCACCCCAACCGCACCGCCGTATAATTTATTTGGTTTTTCGATTTTCACAGGAACGTGAGGGTACATTTTATTTTGCCGTAGGGGATGATCATCAAGGATCACATCAAACGGCAAGTCGTCACCATAAAAATAGGCAAATACGGGGAAGTTCTGCGCTGCACCTACACCATAAACTGGTTTTGAGCTGAGGGAATCCACTCGTCTTTTTAGGAAGTCGAGTTGATCTTGGAAAGCTGCAAAAGAAGCTTTAACTTGAGGAACAGTAAATGCCACATCAACGCTTTTGGGCGTTTTCTTCGGGCCTTTTTTGAAGGCAATTAGGATTTGACCCCAATTGGTGAAATTGCATTGGATATCCAAGATCTCACCACCCGCACGTTCGACCATGTGTGAAAGAGAAGGGATGGTAAATTGCTGGTAATGTTGATGAGAAAGTTGATCAAAGCGGCAGTTGTGGAGCAAGAATTCAGCACCAGGAACGCCGATAATAACAATCGCATCTGGTTTCGCCCTATCAAGAATGGCTTCTGCAACGGCACAGGGGTCTTGAATGTGTTCAAAAACAAAATTTGTGACATAAAGGTCAGGGCTTTTGCCCACGGAAGCCGTGAAATCTACGTTTTCGACAAAATCACCAAAAACATGGAATTTGTCTAGTAAATTGCGGGGAAGGCCATCTAGGAATTTGTCTTCCCGACCTTTGATGATGGGGTCAACCCCGGCAACGTCAATGCCTTTTTCCGCAAATTTTTGGAGCAAAAAGGTGTCGTTACAGCCGACTTCCGCGACCAGTTCAAGCTTGGCATTTGCGCAAATCTTGGTGGCAAAATCATAAAGAAAATCGTTTGCTTGTTTCGCAGATACACTTTCAGATGTTTTGTGCTGAAAGTCAGTTGTATAGAGGAATGCTGGATCAACAGCATATCCCAATTGTACATGGCCACAAAAGGAACAGGCGTAAAGAGAATTATCCACCAATGGCGATTTTTCAGCTTCCTTGGGGTCATCGATAAAAATACCGATATGAGGAAATTGTGGCATATCTGCAATTAATTCCAGATCACTGCCGCCACATGCGGAACAACATTTAAACGCCTCTTTGGATATTTTCATCATCTTCTTTGTCCCAACGATTTTCTATAATTTACGAATGATTTACGCTCAATTTGAAACTAAATACGGCCAACGATTTGAACTCGTTTTTAGTATTCCACTTGAGTGTTAATTTTACCTGTATTCACCATTTTTTTTTGGCGATATTCTTCATCTGAGTTTCGTAACTCTGTCTGAAATCCCAACAGAAAACGTCCGTTTGGAATTTCGTCAGCAATACCTTCTTTGCCGCAATCTCTCATCATCACGGGGATATTTATTTGTTGCTTGATCACAGGGACCGTAAACACCGAAACCAATGAGTGACGTGCGTTTTCGCTATGGTTTTCTGTGCCACGGTGGAAGACAGAAGAATTAAAGACCAGAACCGACCCAGCCGGAATTTCCGGTAAAATTGCATTGTTTTTGACGTATTGATCAGAGGGAAATTCATTCCAACGGTGACTGCCGGGTAAAAGCGTAAGTCCGCCATTTTCCGCTGATGATTTGTCGACCAAATGCACAAACGTTAAGGCTAGGGGGCGTGAAGCTGTGAAATCGACATAGGGTGGTTCTCTGTGCCAAATAGCAGCAGGGTGTCGATGTTGGGAATCACTTACGACGGCTCGGTTCACATGGAGAACGCATTGATCCCCAAAGACCTGGTCAAGTACACTTAATACAGTCTTGTTAAAACATTGTTTTCTGACGGCAGCCGAGGATAAGAAGGGGCTTCTGACAACGCCATGATCATTCATTGTCACTAAGTTGTCTGCGCCGAACTTATTTTGTTCTTGGCAGAGAAGCTCATCAATGTCTGACTTTAGGTCCTGAATCTCAGATTCAGAAATGAGGTTAGGTAATACGCTGTAACCTTTTAAGTCGAGTTCTTCATGAATGTATTCAAATTCGCTAAAATTAATTTGCTTAACATTCTGCTTATGCCCAGCGAACAGTTCTACATCACTCTCTTTCTGAGATGATTGATTAGTCATTTGTTTCTCCAACAACTAAATCTATTTTAAGCGGCGATTTTCTTATCACCGTCATGTTCAGGTGAATTCATCATCTGTAACGACCCCTTCTGCAAAGATGCATGTAAGCATACCTTTGCTAAAAGAAGCTTAGCATACCATAGCTTAGTAGAGCCTAAAATGGAACCGGATTATGATTTTTTTATGCTTTTGTTGAATGGTCCGAAATCAAAATTCAAGTTCCTATGGGTAATGATTTAGAGATCAAAATTTATATGCTGGTCCAAGACAATTGTCTTTGATCTTTCTCTTGCCGCTGTGAGGTGGGTCGTTATGATTGAAGGATAGATCATCCACAAAAAGGACACCCTAAATGGGCCAAGAAATTAACCTGCTTGAACACTACCCCAAATCCAAACGACCCATTGATGATCGGGCGCGGTTGATTACCGATGCCCACAAGGATGCGGCCAAAAAATTTGATGTCGAATATTTCGATGGTGATCGGCTGAGCGGTTACGGCGGTTATAATTACCATCCACGCTTTTGGACCGACACCGTGAAGCATTTTCGCGATCACTATAATCTTGCCCCAGATGCCAAGGTGTTAGACGTCGGCTGTGCCAAGGGCTTCATGATCTATGATTTCAAACTGTTGATGCCTGAGTTGCAAATTCAAGGGGTAGATGTTTCTTCGTACGCAAAGGACCATGCCAAGCCAGAGGTTGATGAATTGGTCAGTGTTGCCAATGCCAAGGACCTGCCATTTGCCGATGACAGTTTTGATTTGGTGATTTGTATCAACGCCATTCACAATCTTCCGCTTGAAGACTGCAAACAGGCCTTTCGTGAAATCCAACGGGTCACGCGCAAAGATGCCTTTGTGATGAATGACGCATGGCGCAATGAGGCTGAAAAAGACTCTATGTTGAAGTGGAATTTAACGGCCCAGACCTATATGCATGTCGACGATTGGAAAAAGCTGTTTGATGAGGTCGGCTATCGTGGCGATTATTATTGGTTCATTGCAGAAAGTTCTTAACATGTCGCTTCCCACCACCACCCGTGCCGCCGTCTTGGTTGAAGCCGGACAGCCCTTGCAGATCATGGACTTGCAACTTCCAGATTTAAAACCCGGACAAGTATTGGTCAAGATGGACTACGCCGGAGTCTGTCACACCCAGTTGCACGAAGTGCGCGGCAAGCGGGGTGAGGACAGGTTCTTGCCCCACGTGTTAGGCCACGAAGGTTCCGGCACCGTGTTGGCACTGGGCGAAGGGGTTGGTAAAGTCAAAGTGGGCGAAAAAGTCGTGCTGACGTGGATCAAAGGGGCGGGGGCTGATGTGCCCTCAACCTCTTACGACAGCGCCATCGGGACCGTGAATTCCGGGGCCATTTCGACCTTTATGACCCACACCGTCACCTGTGAAAATCGCTTGGTGCCGATGACAGAAGCCAGCATGGGGCAACGCGAAGCCGCGCTGCTGGGTTGCGCCGTGCCGACTGGGGCGGGGACCATCGTCAACACCGCCGATGTGCAAAAGGATTCTACTGTTGCCATTTTTGGCGTTGGTGGGATTGGTCTAAGTGCCGTTCTGGCCGCCAACATGCGCGGTGCCAAAGTGATCATCGCCGTTGATGTGGTCGAGGATAAACTTGTGGCGGCTATGGCGGCGGGCGCCACCTACACCATCAATGCTGCACAAGAAAACACCGTCGCACGCATTAAAAAATTGACCGATGGCAAAGGTGTCGATACCGCCTTGGAAGCCGTGGGGAAATCGCAAACCATGGAAGACGCCTATGCGTCGGTGGCCTATGGCGGCGGGTTGTGCGTGTTGGCGGGCAACGTCGCGTTTGGCGAAAAGATGTGCCTTGACCCTTACGACTTGATCAAGGGGCGGCGCATCGTTGGCACCTGGGGCGGCGAGACCGACCCCGACCGTGACTTGCCGATTTATGTCGAAATGTATCTGAAGGGTAAATTGCCGTTTGGTCAGTTGGTCAGTCATGAATGGGCGTTGGATGACATCAACACCGCCTTTGATGAATTGGAAGCCGGGCGCGTGTCTCGGGCGCTTATTCGTCTGTAGCGTCCGTTTCAACGTGGATCAAACTCAGCGCACGCTGGGTGCGATCTAACGCTTGTTCTCGGTTCTCGCCCACGGCAATGACCACGGCGGCGGTACAGCCGGAATTGACCGGGCGGTTAATGGTGTCGCCGGGTTTGACCCAACAATCGACAAATTCGACGCCTTCAACCGCTTGGGCTGCCTCGACGCCGCTGACCGAAGTTACCTGACCAGGGGTGGGGAACAAGTAGCGTTGGATCACCGGGCGTTGGAATTTAGGCACCAGGGCGGCGCAATCAATGGGTTGGCCAACCGCCAACTTGATCGCGGCTTCAACGGTGCTAACACCCGTGTTCAAGGGAATTTCATGGGTGCAGAAAAAACCACCGCTTAAGCGAGCTGCAAGTTCGATCACATGAGCTTTGCCGTCTGAATATACCATATCGCCTTTGACGATGCCGTTGGCAATACCAAGGCTTTTGGCAGCGTCCTGGACCAAGTCACAAATGGCGCGTTGGGCGGCGGCGTCTAAAAAGCTCGGCAAATCACCACCGTTTTCGATCATGTACGGGGCATACGTTTCTAACAGTTCGTAATTGCGATCAGAGAATCCAGGAGTGTAGGCGACGCCGTCTATGACCACGCTTTCGGTGCTGACTTGGGGGCCGGGCATAAAAGCTTCGACCATGACGCGGTTGGTGGGGGATTGCTCTTGGGCGGTGGCAAAGGCCCAGTCTAGATCAATGCCTGGAACTAAGCGCAAGACCCCGCGCGAACCACGGCTGTCGATGGGTTTGATGACCAAGGGAAGGCCGCGTTCTTGAACGATGTTTTTAAGATCTGCTGCACTTGTGACTTCGCTAAACCACGGGATGGATACATCGTCTTGGGCGAACTTTTGTTTCATCTCTAATTTGTTGATGGCGAGATTGGCAGCCTTCGTGCCAATGGTCGGCAGGCCCAAGGCCTCGGCAACACCCGCAACCGTGTGCGGAACATCGGTGGCCATGCACATCACGCCATTGAGGGGACGCTGTTCGGTGTGAAACTTAACGGCTTCGGCGGTGGTTTGTTCAACGTTATAGGTATCGGCAATCAGTTTGGCATCCGCATATTGAAAGCCCGGCGCATCTGGGTTGCGGTCGCTGACCACGACATACAGCCCCATGCCCTTGGCCATGCGAATGCCGGGAACGGCCTGAATGCCGCCGCCAACCATAAGTAACGCGGTCTTCAAAAGTACAGACCTCCGTTGACGTTAAGGGTTTGTGCGGTGACATAGGAGGATTTATCAGAGGCTAAAAACACCACCGCATCAGCGACTTCTTGGGGGGTGCCAAAGCGTTTCATAATCACGTTTTTCGAGGCCTCTTGCACGGCTGGCGACTGCATGCCTGCGGCCGCCATTTCTGATTCAACAAGGCCCGCCGCCACGGTGTTGCAGCGGATGTTGTCGGGGGCGCCAAAGCGGGCAATCACTTGTCCAAGCGAGAGCAGTCCGGCCTTTGATGCCGCGTAATGGGCGGTGCGGGGGCCGCCGTACTGGCCGCTGACCGAGCCGATATTGACGATCGATCCGCCGCCGCGCTTGCGCAAAAAAGGCAGGGCTTCTTGGGCGCATATGAACGGACCCTTGAGGTTAACGCCTAAAATTTCGTCCCAGTCGTCGTCGGTGATTTGATCAAAATCGGTGGGTTTGTTGATGCCCGCATTGTTGACCAAGATATCGATGCCGCCCAAGTTTTCTTCGGCCAAATGAAATGCCGTTTGAATAGATGTTCGGTCCCGGACATCGGCTTTGACGATCATGGCTTTGCGGCCCAAAGCGATGATTTCATCGGCAACGGCTTCGGCCATGTCTTGGTTGCTTTGGTACGACAACGCGACATCGGCCCCGGCCCCGGCTAAGCCCTTGGCGATGGCGGCACCGATACCTCGGCTGCCCCCTGTGACGAATGCGACTTTTCGGGTCAAGTACATGTGTGGGTCCTATTTTCGGGTGAGGACGCGGCGCGCTGCGTCGGCAATGTGAGTGGGGCCAATCCCAAAATGTTCGACCAATTCATCGGGTTCGCCAGACAGACCAAAGCGGTCATTGACGCCAACAAATTCGACGGGGCACGGTGTATGGGCGACTAACGATTCCGCCACGGCACCGCCAAGTCCACCTAAAATATTGTGGTCTTCGGCGGTGACCATACACCCGGTTTCACGCGCACAGCGTTCCAACAACGCATGATCCAATGGCTTGATGGTCGCCATGTTGACCACGCGGGCCGAAATGCCTTCGCTGCTTAAAATCGTTGCGGCGTCCAGCGAACGGGCCACTTCGACTCCGCAAGCGACGATGGTGACGTCGCTGCCGTCTTGGATAATTTGCCCCTTGCCGATTTCAAATACATGATCGTCGCCAAATAGGCGCGTCGCCGGGCTGCGCCCGGTGCGCATGTAGACGGGGCCAACGTGTTCCAAAATCGCGCGGGTTGCTTGTTCAGTTTCAATTTGGTCGGCGGGGCTGATGACCACCATATTGGGGATGGCGCGAAACGCGGCTAAGTCTTCCAAACACTGCGCCGAAGCCCCGTCTGGGCCAACGTCAAGACCCGGATGTGAGGCTACGATTTTAACATTGCGGTTGGCATAGGCCACCGACAGTCGTGCTTGTTCCAAGGCGCGTAGGGTAAAGATGGCAAAGGTGGTGACAACCGGAATTAACCCCGTCGCCGCCAGGCCGCCCGCTGCCGCCACCATGTTTTGTTCGGCAATACCAAATTGGTAAAAACGATCTGGGTGGGCGCCGCGAAAATTGTGGATGCCCGTGCCGCCAGCCACATCGGCGTCCAGCACCACCACGTTGGCAAAGTTGTCGGCCAATTTGGAGAGCTCTTTGCCGAAGGCTTCCCGCAAAGAATCACCGCTGCTGCCGATCAGTTGAGGGGCCTTGGTCATTGTGCGCCTCCTCCGTGAATGGTGCCGTCAAGCCAGCCTGCAAGGTCGTCTTTGGCAACCCCTAAATCAGAAAGTGCGTGTTCGGTATCGGCTAAGTTCATGGTCACACTGCCATGCCATGTGGGATAACCTTCCATAAAGCTCACCCCTTTGCCTTTAAGCGTGTGGGCGAGAATCAAGGTCGGTTGGTCAGAGGTTGATTTGGCTTCTTTGACGGCGCGGTCAATGTCGTCAAAATCGTGACCGTCAATTTCGATCACTTGCCAGCCAAAGGCGCGCCATTTATCAGCCAGGGGTTCTAGCCCCATAATGTTCTCATTCAAATTGTCGCTTTGCATTTTGTTGTAATCTAAAATGGCGGTGAGGTTATTGAGCTTGTAATGGGCCGCACATTGGGCCGCTTCCCAAACTTCGCCTTCTTGCATTTCGCCGTCTCCCAGCATGACAAAAATATGCCCGATGCCGCGTTGGTGACGAATGCCCATCGCCATGCCAAGCGCCGCCGAAAAACCTTGGCCTAAGGACCCGGTGCTGGTTTCCACATGGGGAAGGGTGCCCACATGGGGGTGGCCTTGCATACGACTGCCCAGTTTACGCAGTTGCAAAGGCTCAGCACGTTCAATGTGACCGCTCACGGCTAAGGCCGCATACAAGGCCGGACATGCGTGGCCTTTGGACAACACAAATCGGTTGCGGCTGAGGTCGCTATCAACGGGGTCTTCGTCACCGATTTCAAAGGCGTAAAGATAAGCCAACAGGTCAGCCGCCGACAAAGCGCCACCCGGATGACCGGACGTGGCGACGAAAATGGAGGCAATTGAATGGCAGCGAATCAACCGTGCCGATTCGGCTAAATGAGCAAAAGTCTCTGTATTCGTCATTGAACGTCTAAACCTCAAATGTATTTATTAAAAATTGATCATTTCCGCGTATGATAAGCACTCACGAAACACCCCTTTGATAAGAATAGTATGGCATGAAATCCATTAACAACATGTTTGCAGCTTATGAGCTGAGAGAGTTGGCGGACTTTACCCCGAAGATACGCCAAGAGTATCTCGACTTTAACCAAATTGCCTACAATCTTAAGCTCAATACCCGCGTGCCAACGACCGTGCATATCGAACCGACCAACAAATGCAATCAGACCTGCGTCATGTGCGTGCACCCCGACATGCAGCGCCCGGTGACGTTTATTGACGATGATATTGCCTTAAAAGCCATTGATCAATGCGCAGAATTTGGCGTTTATGCCATTCATTTTTTCTTTTTTGGTGAACCTTTTTTGAACCGCAAGACGGTAGACTATATCAAGACCGCTAAGGAAAAAGGCATTCCCTTGGTTTCTGTGACCACGAACCTGACGTCCATCAAGGATTCAGAGATTGAACGTTTGGTTACGGATGGCCTGGATTCGATTCACATTTCGTTTGAAGGTTTGAACGCAGAAAAATACGCGGCCATTCGCGGCACCGATAGCTATGACAAGGTCCTGCGCAATTTGGATCGTCTGTATCATTTCAAAGAAAAACATAATTCGGCTAAGCCATGGATATCGTTGACCTACGTCCATACCAACGAAACGGATGAAGAGATCGAGACGTTTCAAAGCACTTGGAAAGACAAAGTCAATTCCATCCACATCAGCCCCCAGTTCGATTATTTGGGCCGGGCACCCATTCGCGAAACCCAAGGCGATCCCAATTCAGAAGGAATCTTGGACCGCAGCACTGAAAATCGTCTAGCGTGTCGTCAATTGTGGTTGCGTCTGGTGGTTTTAAGCAACGGCGAACTGGTGCCGTGCAGCCAAAATATTGATGGTGAACTATCGCTTGGTAATCTTTCCGATATGACCATTTCCGAGGCGTGGCAAAGTGACAAAATGTTAGACCTGCGCGCCCAACACATCACCAACCGCATTCCCAAATCATGTGTCTGTTCATCGTGCATCGATTGGGATTGGAGCGGCCGGGTCGAAGCGCGCCCCCAGGTGAAAGAGCCTAAATCATGAGCCTCTGCGATCAATTCGACTCTAGTACGCTTAAAACTTTAGACGCGTGTCCGGTGTGTGAAAAAAGTGCCGAGGATTCTGAGCCCATCGCCGAAGACTTTATCGAGCTGTTTGGCGAACGGCTGTATTACACCGTCGATCTTTGTCCCGCCTGTGGCCTTATTTATAGCCGCACGCGCAGCCAGGATGATCGTTTGTATACCCCCGCCGTTGACATGGAAAAAGAACACGGTCACCAGCGCGTGGGCCTGTCTGCGTTGTCGAAAAATGTTTGGAACTTACAAACCAAGTCTCAGCAGGTGGCAGAAATTATCAACGCCATGCCCAGAATCGACCCGGTAAAATATATCGAAGTGGGGGCTTCGGATGGCATGTTGTATCGCATGGTTGAACAGCGTTTGGGCGAACAAGGACGAAGCCTTCAAGCGACCTTGGTCGAAAGCACCGGAGCCGCAGAACCGTGTGCGGATATAGCGGGTTGTACCGTTGTCTCACAATCGTTTCTGGAACCCTTTGAAGCTGAAGGCGGCGGCTATGACATCGCCGTGTTGTCGCATTGCTTGGAACATTTCGACAATCCGCGTGCCGTGGTGGCAAAGGCTTATCAATTGCTAGCCCCAGGCGGCGTTTTGTATGTAGAGGTGCCTGATGGCTTGCGCTATGACCGCTGCATTTCCACGCCCTTGGGCTATTACCATATCACCAATTTTAACCTGTTGAATCTAGCGTGGATGATCCGTGATTTAGGGTTCACCTGTGTTGATGAATTGGAGCGCGCCCACTATCCGGGTATCCGCGTCATTGCCAAAAAATCTCAAGCATCGGAACCTCACGAGTTTTCGTCCAGAGCCGTGCAGTTGAGCCGCGACGCCTTAGCCTTTTGGCGCAAAGTGCGCGCCCATGCTTTTTCCGACTTGGAGGGCCTGGAGGATCAACGATTGTTAGTTTATGGTGCCGGAGTCCACACCATCGCGTTGTTTGGGCAGTTTCCCAAGTGGCAAGGTGTTTGTGATGTGGCCGACAGCAATCCGCGCTTAAAGACCTTTCTGGGCCAGTCGGTGTTACCACCTAAGGACCTGGATTTTTCAAATTATGACCGGGTGCTAATTTCGTCGTATGCCTATCAAAATGGCATCGCCGAACAGTTGGTTTCTGCCGGGTGTGACAAGGACAAGCTGGTTCTGCTTTACGACGAAATTTTTACCTATGTCGCTTGAGGTAAAATGTTTTGCTGTCCGGCCTGAATCTTATCGGCAATAATTTTTGCAATCCGGCTGGCTCCTTGTCCATCAACGAGGGCAGGTATGGGGGGCTGGCTTTTCAATGCGTTTTCGACGGCATGACGCAAACGCTTTATGTCATCGGCGCCAAAGACTCCGAGGCTCACACCCAAGCCTGCTTCATTATAGACGGATGCGGACTGGGCATGATCCTCACTTAAACATAAATAAATTGCCTTCATGCCCATGGTCGCAGCTTCAGATGCTGTGACGCCAAACGATATGATGCCCAAGTCGGATTCGGCCATTAGCCCGGATAAATCTTTGGGTGCAACGTGAATACTGACTTCATGGCGGTTCTGTTTGGCGGCATCAAGAACGGCCACATGGTCGGCCTGTAATGGTCCCAAAACGACATCAATTTTTAGGGTTTGAAGACACTCATTTAAG
>Ga0316203_1000243_pt1 | contig 85686 bp, 80 predicted proteins | sample 6monrhotite_MG_FD_204940 | JGI IMG/M metagenome (GOLD analysis project Ga0316203, IMG submission 204940) | Microbial mat bacterial communities from mineral coupon in-situ incubated in ocean water Damariscotta River, Maine, United States -... | ecosystem: Environmental > Aquatic > Marine >... | reverse complement strand
GCACAAGAAGCTTGCAACAGTTCAGGCCAGATTTATCTCAGGTGATGGACTCAGTTGCGGATTGTTTTGGAGTTGAATTAACTTCAATTACTGAAAGTCAGCGTGGAAGACAGAAAGAAAATATAGCACGGTGGATCGTGATGTATCTGGGGCAGGAATTATGTGGCCTGAAGTTGCGCCAGATAGCCGATCAGCTGGGCTTGATCCGGACGGGAAGTATTCCCAATATGATAGTGAAGTTGAAGCTTAGGATGAGTGCTGATAAAAGGCTGTTTAAGAAAGTAAATCAGATAAAGAGTCAATATGATACTTGACCCCTATTCTCTGTCCGATACGGGCCTCATTTTTAGACTGAAGTGCCGTTGAATTCATCGCGTGTATTATAGCAAAAGTAGACGGTACTTACCCAATAAAGTCTTAACAAATCGCGTCATAATGTAACTTTTTATGCGGTGTCATCTTCATAATATCATAGCCATCGAGCAACCAATTTATCTGTTCACCAGTGATCGCAATCAACTCATCCGTTCGCTTTGGCCACTTAAATTTCTCCTCGGACAGGCTCTTGTAATAGAGTACAAATCCGTTGTCTTCCCAGAAGAGACATTTGATCTTATTACGCTGACGATTAGTAAAAGCATAAAGATAGCCGTCAAATAAATAGTGACCCAGCTCTCATTCAACAATGGCGGCTAAACCCCGGTGCGCTTTTCGAAAATCAATAGGATCTCGGTAGATGAAGACCTTCGGCAAGTCTCTGGCGGGACGCATGATGGTGCTCATATCAAACTGCCGATCAATGCGCGTGTTATATCAAGGTTACCAGCGTGAACCCCCTCCAATGTTAGGCCGTTGGGAAGTTTGACGGTTAAATATTGCTCGATCGGCGTGGTGACGCTTACCGCTACAAACCCTTTGCTTTCAGTGTTGTGACTTGCTTGAGGCTTCGCCTCAAACACCCCTACCCAGTAACCCAGCTGATCAGGCTTTAGATTGTGACGGTGAGCATAGCTGCGTTTGGATTCTCCTGACGCTTTCCAGTTTTTTGCGTGGTCCGCCCAGTACACTCTTTTTTCGTCTATCGTCTTTGTCATGGTTGATTCCTCCTGTTGAGAGGTTCATTATTGACGATTAGGATATTATTGGAAGTACGTGGTTAGTTTGGCGCTTACCGTTCTTCAATCACAAAAACTTGAAATAGAACGACTATTCCTCCGCTTTTGCTCAATCAAAACGAACAAATACAAACTAAATCAGAGCGCCAAAACAGCAAGTTATTCCGTGCACGTTCCTAAGCAGGTCTCATGCAATTCCTTAACCGGACATTGCTGAATAAATATAGAAGAAATTATGTAACTATTCAACAAAGCCTAAACCTCAATCGCTACGAGTATGTGATGGATAAACTTTATAACTGATGTTACGCACCGGCTATTATGAATCAATGGGTTACAATTTTTTCAGTCCGCTACAGACCGCATTCTATCTGAGGTGTGCGTAACATCAGTTTATAATTGAGGCAGCATTTCATTCAATTTAGTGCATGACAGAGTACCAAGCTATGGTTTACTTTACGCTTACGAAGAAAGAGATATCAATCGATAAATAACAGGAGTGTGAAGATGAAAACCTGGAAATGTATTGTTTGTGGTTTTGTTTATTACGAAGCAGATGGCATCCCAAGCGATGGCATCCCTCCCGGTACTCGTTGGGAGGATGTCCAGGATAACTGGGAGTGCCCTGATTGTGGCGCGGGAAGAGCTGATTTTGTGATGAATGAGATTTAAACCTAGAAACCTCAGTTGGGCGCGCAAAAGAGGCGTAAGATATTCGTGTGCATAGTGAAGCATAAAAATTCGTGGTATAAACTAAAGAACCCGTGCCAGAATCAGCGCATCTTCCCGTCCATTCTTTGCGGGATAATAGGCGTTTCGCCGTCCAATTTCATTAAAGTCACTATTCAAGTAGAGATCAATCGCAACGTTGTTTGAAGTGCGTACCTCGAGTAACATCATCTCTGCGCGATGGCTTCTCGCCTGCCCCACCAGATGTGCCAGCATGCTACGCCCTACCCCATAACCACGTAACGATTTATCGACGCAGATATTAAGGACATGCGATTCACCTGCTGCCACAGTCATTACCGCATAACCCCGTACTTGCTGTTCGGACTCAATCACATAGCAGTGGTAATTGACACGCAAACAATCTTTAAAGATCGTTTCGCTCCACGGAAAATCATAAGTGTCGCACTCGATCACGAGCACGTGGGTAAGGTCTTGCTCCGACATTTTACGGAAGCGGTAATCAGCAGGTTGGCAGCTCCCTTCATTGGTAGGATAATCATCCATATTTTTCATATTAGCTTCTTCGGCCGACAAACGATCATGCTTAGCTAGCAGTCACTTAGTCTGTTTGAGCAGCAAACGCCTGTGCTTGCTGCAAGTCTTGCCACGCCTTACGTTTATCAGTGGGTCGATGCAACAGGTCAGCGGGATGATAGGTCACTACTAACGGAATAGCACTACCGGGCAGGCTGTGCGATGGCCCACGCAATTCATCGATAGCAGTAAGATCGGATTTCAATAGATGTTGAGCTGCCACTGCCCCCATTACCAGTATCACTGATGGCTGTACCAGGGTAATTTGACGTGCCAGATACGGCTCACAACTAGCAACCTCCAGGACATTAGGTTCGCGATTCTCAAGCTGGCATTTAAGCAGGTTAGTTAGATAGACCTGATGACGTTTAAGCCCAATTGCAGCTAACATCGCATTGAGTAGCTGACCGGCAGTACCAACAAAAGGCTCCCCCTGTTGTGTTTCACTCTGACTCGGCGGGCCACCGATAATCATCCACGTCGCCTGCTGCGCACCCGTGCCAAAGAGCCTTTGGTTTGATTGCTTGTGTCGCTCGCATTGAGTACAACTTGTGACAGCATGTTGCAGACTATCCCAATCCATACTCGCGATATCAACAATAGTTTCTTCAGCGATTTGAGGCGCTGGGCTTGATGGCGGGACTTCAACAACTGCAGGCGCAACTGACTCCGCCACTACTGAAGCAGTTTCAACGACGACAGGCTCAAGCGCTTCGACGGGGTGATCACGCCGTTGCCAGCTCTCAATCCCCATCGCCTCCAGATATTGCTGCTGCAAACTCATCGTTTAAATACTAATTTAGACTTGCGGATGAGCGCGTTCAACCGGCTCAAGCAGCTTATTAACTGCATTAATATAGGCCTTGGCTGAGGCGATCACAATATCGGTATCGGCACCCTGACCATTCACAATGCGACCGCCCCTCTCTAGTCGAACCGTTACTTCACCTTGTGAATCGGTGCCGCTGGTAATTGCATTCACCGAATAAAGTTGCAACTCAGTATCACTTTTAACCACTGACTCTATCGCTTTAAAGGTCGCATCCACCGGGCCACTGCCACTTGCCGAGGTACTCTTCTCTTCACCATCGAATGAGATAGTGACAGCAGAATTGGGCGTCTCACCGGTTTCAGAACAGACCTTTAGTGCAACCAGCTTAACCCGCTCAATCTCGGCAGCAGCACGGGTCTGCGTGACTAACGCCTGCAGGTCGTCATCATAGATTTCATGCTTTTTATCCGCCAGATCTTTAAAGCGGGAGAAGGCTTCGTTTAGCGCCTCTTCCGTTTCAAAGACAATGTCTAACTCCTGCAGGCGGGAACGAAAGGCGTTACGTCCAGAGTGTTTACCCAGCACCATGCGGTTGGCGCTCCAGCCAACATCTTCGGCGCGCATAATTTCATAAGTCTCACGGCTCTTCAGTACGCCATCCTGATGGATACCGGACTCATGGGCAAAGGCATTTGCACCTACAATCGCTTTGTTTGGCTGTACCGCAAAACCAGTAATGCTTGAAACCAGACGACTGCATGGCACGATCTGTGTAGTATCCAGCGTGGTGTTGCACGAGAAGAGATCCTGGCGTGTCTGGATCGCCATCACCACCTCTTCCAGCGATGCGTTACCGGCACGTTCGCCGAGACCATTGATGGTGCATTCAACCTGTCTCGCACCATTAATTACAGCCGAGAGTGAGTTGGCGACTGCCAGACCAAGGTCGTTATGACAATGGACAGAGAAGATCGCCTTATCCGCATTTGGTATACGCTCAATCAACTCCGCAATCAATGAACCAAACTGATGTGGCAGGTTATAGCCAACTGTGTCGGGAATATTAATGGTGCTGGCACCGGCATCAATCACGGCCTCGATAATCCGGCATAGAAAATCATGCTCAGAGCGCCCAGCATCTTCCGGTGAGAACTCTACATTGTCGGTGTAATTGCGGGCCAGTTTAACCGCCCTGACCGCCTGCTCCACCACCTGGTCTGGCGACATGCGCAGCTTCTTCTCCATATGAATCGGAGAGGTGGCGATAAAGGTGTGAATACGACCAGAGTTAGCAGGTTTAATCGCCTCACCAGCTCGCTCAATATCTTTATCAAGTGCGCGAGCCAAACCACAGATGGTGCTATCTTTTACCGCACGGGCGACCGCCTGAACCGAGGCGAAGTCACCTTCACTCGCCATCGGGAAACCCGCTTCAATCACATCAACCCGCATCCGCTCCAATGCCTTTGCAATCCGAACTTTTTCATCTTGCGTCATTGAAGCGCCGGGGCTCTGCTCACCATCACGCAGGGTGGTGTCAAAGATGATTAATTTCTCTTTTTTAGTCATTGTACTGCTCCATCCACTGTCCCGTTTTGCTCTATGCCTGAGCGACTCAACAAAAGGCTATTTCCGATCACCCTTCAGGACTGTTTTTATTATTATCATCTGATTCGTTATTTGCCAACTGCTGACGATCTCGACGCCGTTGACGCAACTGCCATAAGGTTAATATCGGCCCCGACACGGCATAGATAAAGGCAATCGCAAACAAGATATAAGGTGGATTTGTTGAAATAAAGACAAACACCAACGCAATAAAAAAGATCGTGACAAAAGGCACTTTTCCTTTGATATCGAACCCTTTAAAGCTGTGATAACGCGCCTTGCTAACCATCAATAGACCAGCGGAAAGCGTCAGCAGGAACGCCCATACAGCGATATCTTCGCCATTGATCCCATACTCTTCGCCGGCCCACACCAGGCCAACAATCAGCGCCGCTGCCGGTGGTGATGCCAGCCCCTGAAAGTAATTTTTATCGATCACATCGAGTTGAGTATTAAAGCGTGCCAGGCGTAACGCGGCGCCTGCCGTATAAACAAAGGCAGCAATCCAGCCAAGCTTACCCATTGAACCGAGCGACCACATAAACACCACCAATGCCGGAGCCAGTCCAAATGAGACCATGTCGGCGAGGCTATCGTACTCGGCACCAAAATCACTCTGGGTATTGGTGATACGCGCGAGACGCCCATCAATGCCATCCATAATCATCGCAACAAAAATCGCAATGGCAGCGGCTTCAAAACGTCCATCAATCGCGGCAATAATCGCAAAAAAACCGGCGAAGAGTCCGGCAGTAGTAAACAGATTGGGTAAAAGGTAAACGCCTCTACGTCTTTGTTTCTGTTCAGTCATATCACGTTTACTCTTAAGTTTTATGTTCCCGGGCTGCATCTGTTATACGGCCGTTGTTGGCTGAGACACGCGAATGAATCAACGTCGCCAGAATATCAGACCCGGCGCACACCATATCGCCAACCGTGACTTCAAACCTGACATCCATCGGTAACAGTACCTCTATATAACCACCAAAGCGAACCAGGCCACAACGCTCTCCCTGGCCAATTCGCTCTCCAGTTTGGTGATAACAAATCGGCTTCAAGGCTTTACTGCCAACGCCTATCACCAACACTACATCATCATTTTCATCAGTCTGCAACCACATTGCATAACGATCTAAAGTTTCGCCATCTCTATCATTCGCTGACGAATGCCAGTGCTGAACAATCTTCCCTTCAATTGGCGCTCTGGTAGCATAGACCCCTAAACGACTCATACGGATAACGATCTTATTGGCATCACGCTTCAGATAATCATCATATGCGACTTCAATCGCCAACACTTCACCATCGGCAGGACTCACCACACCAAGTGGCGCAGGCGGAATGACGCGTTGCGGATCTCTAAACAGATAAGCCAATGCAAGGCACAGCAACCACAGCGGTAGCGCACCCAACAAGCCGAAATAAAACTTTGCGGCAAAACCGGACGCAGCAAGTGCGCCGATAAACAGCCACCCTTCGCGAGCAATATAGGGATGAGCGCTACTCATAATGGAGACTCAGTATCGTAAAAATCAAAAAGCCTCAAAACCGGAGATCGGAATCACTCAGCTTTGAGGCTCTATTGCGTTGTAATCAGCCACGAATGCCTGCTAACAACGTTACATCAAAATTAGAATAGAATTAGTTCTTTTCCTGATCAACCAGTTTGTTGTCTTTAATCCAGGACATCATACCGCGAAGCTTGCTACCCACCTCTTCGATACCATGCTCACGTCCGATACGACGCTTGGCTTTCAGTGTAGCAGCACCCGCCTGATTTTCCAGGATGAATTCACGTGCAAATTCACCATTCTGAATTTCAGTCAGGATGCGCTTCATTTCCGCACGGGTCTCATCTGTGATCACACGAGGGCCACGAGTCAGATCGCCATACTCAGCGGTGTTTGAAATTGAGTAACGCATGTTAGCGATGCCGCCTTCGTACATGAGATCAACAATCAGTTTCAGCTCATGCAAACACTCAAAGTAAGCCATTTCTGGTGCGTAGCCTGCTTCAACCAGGGTATCAAAACCCGCCTCAACTAGCGCGCTTGCACCACCACAAAGTACTGCCTGCTCACCAAATAGATCGGTTTCAGTCTCTTCACGGAAGTTAGTTTCGATGATGCCAGCACGACCACCACCGTTAGCGCTAGCATAAGAAAGCGAGATCTCTTTCGCTTTGCCGCTCGCATCCTGATGGATAGCGATCAACGAAGGAACGCCGCCGCCCTGTGTGTAGGTAGAACGCACCAGATGACCAGGGCCTTTTGGTGCAATCATGATTACGTCAAGATCAGCACGTGGTTCAATCTGCTCGTAATGGATGTTAAAGCCATGAGCAAAAGCCAGTGCCGCACCTTGCTTAATGTTTGGCGCCACTTCATCGCGATAGAGTGCTGCCTGACTTTCATCTGGAACCAGCATCATCACAATATCAGCAGCAGCAACGGCTTCTGCAACAGGTTTCACAGTCAATCCTGCATTGCCTGCTTTAGCTGCAGACGATGAACCGTCACGCAGACCAACAATCACTTCAACACCAGAGTCTTTCAGGTTGTTGGCGTGTGCGTGGCCCTGTGAACCATAACCAAGGATCGTAACAGTCTTACCCTTGATGATGGATAGATCCGCATCTTTATCGTAATAGACATTCATCGCTTCATTTCCTCTTTCAAAATTTTACTAAAATTTAAATTCATACCACTGTGCCTGATCAGACACAATGTCTAAAAACCAGTTGCGGCTAATTCAGTTGCGCTAACCCAGCTTATATCACTGATGTTACGCACCGGCTATTATGAATCAATGGGTTACAATTTTTTCAGTCCGCTACAGACTGCATTCTATCTGAGGTGTACGTAACATCAGTTATATCAATTAAGCGTGCAGGCTTTTTTCACCGCGCGCGATGCCACTGACACCAGAGCGAACCATCTCAATGATTTGATCGGCGTTGATTGCCGCAATGAACTCAACAATCTTCTCGCCAGAATCGGTCAATTCTATCGTATATGACGCCTCGGTAACATCGATAATGCGCCCATTAAAGATATCAGCGAGTCTTTTGAACTCCTCACGCGCCTCACCAACCGCTTTTACCTTGATCAGCGCCATTTCACGCTCGATATGCTCATCTTCGCTCAGGTTAACTAGCTTGACCACATCGATCAACTTATTAAGCTGCTTGGTAATCTGCTCGATAATCTCTTCTGAGCCACTGGTCACAATGGTCATACGCGACATTGAAGCATCTTCAGTCGGCGCAACCGTTAGCGACTCAATATTGTAACCACGCGCAGAAAACAACCCGGCCACGCGAGAAAGTGCACCCGCCTCGTTTTCCATCAAAATTGAAATTATATGTCTCATCAGGTCACACCAGAATCATTTCATTGAGGCCCGCACCGGCAGGAATCATCGGATAAACATTCTCTTCACTATCCGTAACGAAATCCATAAATACCAGACGATCTTTTAGTTTCATCGCCTCTTCCATCGCACCATCAACATCCGCAGGATTATCGATCCGCATCCCCACATGACCATAACTTTCCGCTAGCTTAACGAAATCAGGTAGCGCATCCATATAAGACATCGCATAACGGCCGTCGTAGAAAAACTCCTGCCACTGACGCACCATCCCCAGATAGCGGTTATTCAACGCGATAATTTTGATCGGCAGGCCATATTGCAGACAGGTTGAAAGCTCCTGTATACACATCTGGATGCTGCCTTCACCGGTCACACAGGCGACCGTGGCATCGGGGTGCGCAAACTGAACCCCCATCGCAGCAGGCAAACCAAAGCCCATCGTGCCGAGACCACCGGAATTAATCCAACGGTATGGCTTATCAAATTTGTAATACTGCGCCGCCCACATCTGATGCTGGCCCACGTCAGAGGTCACATAAGCATCGCCATTGGTCTCTCGGTAAAGTGCTTCAACCACCTGCTGCGGTTTTACTTTGCCACTCTGCTCATCATATTTAAGACAGTCAATATCACGCCATTCAGTGATCTGTTTCCACCACTCACCCAACGCTTGCTCATCTGGCTTTTTATCGCCATCTTTGAGAATCGCCAGCATCTCTTGCAATACATTCGGTACAGAACCAACAATCGGCACGTCAACCTTCACATTTTTCGAGATAGATGATGGATCAATATCGACATGAATGATCCTCGCGTGCGGGCAAAACTTCTCAATATTGCCAGTCACACGGTCATCAAAGCGGGCGCCGATTGCGATCAGTACATCGCAGTGATGCATAGTCATATTCGCTTCATAGGTGCCATGCATACCGAGCATGCCGAGGAACTGCTTATCGGTCCCTGGATAGGCACCCAGCCCCATCAAGGTGTTTGTCACTGGGTAGTTAAGTCGCTGCGCGAGTTCTGTCAGTTCAGCTGCACCGCGCCCCAACACCACACCACCACCGGTGTAGAGAATTGGACGCTTAGCGCCGAGCATCATGGTGACGGCACGCTTGATTTGTCCGATGTGACCTTCGACCACTGGATTATAAGAGCGCATCGATATTTCTTTCGGATAGTTAAACTCGGCTTTATTCGCGGTGACATCCTTTGGCAGGTCAATCACAACCGGCCCAGGGCGGCCTGTGGTCGCAATATAAAACGCCTTTTTGATCGTTTCCGCCAGATCCGCCACATCCTTCACCAGGAAGTTATGCTTCACGCAGGGACGCGTGATGCCGATGGAGTCTACTTCCTGAAACGCGTCGTTACCGATCATGTTGCTGTAGACCTGCCCGGTGATCACCACCATCGGAATCGAGTCCATAAAGGCGGTTGCGATGCCGGTGACTGCATTGGTCGCACCTGGGCCAGAGGTTACCAGAGCAACACCCGCCTCACCGGTCGAGCGTGCATAGCCATCAGCAGCATGGGTCGCCGCCTGTTCGTGTCTCACCAACACATGTTTAACATCCTCTTGCTGATACAGTGCATCATAGATATGCAGCACCGCTCCGCCTGGATAACCAAACAGATGTTTCACTCCCTCTTCTTTCAGGGAACGGACAAGTATCTCCGCGCCGGTTAATTCCACAGCAAACACCCTCTTTAACGAGACCTTCGCACGATTGCTCTTTTGTCCTCTAGCGGCGTTAAAAGCGTACTCAATCGGTCATTTATAATTATAAACTCCCTCATTTCGTGCGCTTTTACCTTGCCAGAGAATAAAATCCCTGCTCGTTAAAAGGTCTCTTAACAAGTAAAAACACCCGCTGAAACGGGTGATTTGAATAATTCAATAATGTATTAATATACTAGGATCGAATTTTAATGAGATTCGGCGCAAAAAGATAGGGAAGAAAGCAAAAACTTTATAAAATACAAGCCATTCCCCCGATTTAATGCGGTTTTACGCCGAAAATCACAGCAATATACTGATGTTACGCGCCGGTTATTATGAATCAATGGCTTACGGTTTTTTGGGGCACTATAGGCCGCACGCTATCTGAGGTGTGCATAACATCAGGAAGTAATATAAATGGGCTACATAGCGTTGAATACGTTTGCGTTGAAGAAACAAACTTTACATTAAAAGCGATTAGACTGGCATTTGAGGAATGACAGGTTCTCAAGAACGCTAGTGCGTAAAATCAGTTATAACTGTTAAAATCGATTGATGTATCTACCCACCATCAAGCAACTTCAATATTTACTGGCAGTGGTTGAGCTGCGCCATTTCGGGCAGGCGGCTGAACGCTGTTTTGTCACCCAGTCAACCCTCAGTAGCGCTATTCAGGAGCTGGAGGCATCACTTGGGGTGCAGTTGTTAGAGCGCACCAAGCGCAAAGTACTGCCGACCCCGATGGGGCTTGAACTCGCAGAACGCGCCCAAAAAATTATTAATATATCATTTGATATCATTGAGCTATCAAATAAACATAACAAACCACTTTGCAATGAGGTGCGCCTCGGGGTGATCCCCACCATCGCGCCATTTCTATTGCCAAAGGTGTTATTGCCATTACATAAGGCATTCCCTGATTTATCACTGCTGTTAATAGAAGACCAGAGTGCGAACCTGATAAAGCGGCTTGAAAGTGGCGAGATCGACTGCGCAATTCTTGCGCTGCCATATCCCACCGAAAAGCTTGAATCCCAATTGATCGGTGAAGAGGGGTTCTGGGTAGCGATTCCCGAAGGCGATCCGTTAACCAAAAAGCGCAAGATAAGCGCAGCAGAACTACCGAAGGAACGGTTGTTGCTGCTGGAAGAAGGGCACTGCCTGAGCGACCACGTCATGTCTGCCTGTGGTAGCAGTGAGATGACGGCGCAATTTCAGGGTAGCAGTCTTTATACCTTGATCGAAATGGTGGCGTGGGGCCAGGGGGTGACATTTATCCCGGCGATGGCACTTGAATCCCCACTGTTAAAACAGGCCAGGATCGAGCTTAGGCCGCTCGGTGAACCAACACCACATCGCCAGATAGCGTTGGTATGGCGTGCGACTAGTTATCAGAAAAATAATATGGTGGTGTTGGCCGATAAACTGGCTCAACTAATGGCATAGATTCGTATCGAAAGGTGTGCGTAACATCAGTTACTCAGTAAAATGACGCTTTAAAAATCGCTGAATAGCCTGCCACGCCTCTTCGCTAGCGACTGCATTATAGGATGAGCTCATAGGGTTAACAAAACCACTGTGGGCATTTACAGTCACCACATCCAGGCTTTTACGAAGTTTCAGCATCGTCTGCTGAAACTCATCTAACTGCTCAATACCAAACGCAGGGTCACGCCGCCCAAACAGACCTAAAATCGGCATATCAAGACGCTCAAGCCCCTTCTGATTATCCCGCGGCATCGCATAAAAGGCCACCAACGCATCGATATTAGCGTCGTTACTCGAGGCAATCTGATAAAGGTGTTTAGCGCCATAACCCCAACCAATGGCTGCGACTAAATCCTGCTCTCTTTTCAGATAGTCAATCGCACCATTAAGGTTAGCAATCACCCACTCTGGGTCTGTTTGTGCCATCACCATTTTTGCTGTTGAATCACGCGGCACCGGGCGACCATCAAAAAGATCAGCCACCACCACCTGAAACCCCTGTTTTGCATAGCGATCAGCCCAGACCTTAACCTCATCAGCCAGCCCCCAACGATCATGCCCAATGACAATCCCAATCTTGGCATCCACAGGCCCCGCGATATAGGCATCAAACGATGTGCCGTAGGCTGTCTTTAAAGTGGTCATTTCAGCACTGGCAGCACTCGCCCACAGACAGCACATCACCATCAGTAAACAGTTACGCAACATACCCCCCCCCCTAAATTACGTCGTAATCCTGAATAAAAGCATACCTGAGAAGCCGGGTACACGCCATCCGCACAAGTCACACCTCACGTAGCGCCAGCAGTGGCGGATAGTTGAGTACTTTTCGAGTACCCAGCACGCCCGCAAAACCGATTCCAGCACCACCACCGATCACACCAATCAACCATACCCATGTATTAAACTGGTATTCAAGCTGAAACAGATGCACCGCCAATATATAGCCCAACAGGCTTGCCGCCGTGGCAGCCACCATTCCTGCCAGTGCACCTAATGTCACAAACTCTGCGATCACCCCATTCAACAGGCGGCGGCGTCCAGCACCCAATGTACGCAGAATGACACTCTCGCGTATGCGCTCATCAAGCGTTGAATAGATCGCCGCATACATCACTAATAGCCCCGCTATTAAGGTAAAGAGAAAGACATACTCAACGGCCAATGTCACTCGTTCAATAATAATACGCACCTGCGTCATCACCGCCGCGATATCGATCACTGTCACATTAGGAAATTGACGCACCATCTCATCGAGCACTAAATACTCATTTTCAGGTAGGTAAAACCCACTCATATAACTACTCGAATAGGGCTCCAGCAGACCCGGCGATGCAATGACATAAAAATTGGCGCGAAACGAGTCCCATTCAACAGAGCGAATATTACTCACACGCGCGGTGACACGCTGCTCATCAATCAAAAAGACCAGCGTATCACCCACCTCAATCGCCAATGTTTTTGCAAGCCCCTCTTCCACTGAGAATTGCCTCTCACTATCTGAATCTGACCACCACTCACCCGCGATCAATTGATTATCAACCTGCATCTGAGCAGCCCACGAGAGGTTAAACCGCCTTTCCAGCAGACGCTGTGCACGCGGATTCTCATAACCTTCTGGTTGAACCGCCTTACCACCAATTTCAACCAGGCGCCCACGAATCATCGGATATAGCGTTGGTACCTTTAATCCCTGTTCACTAAAAAAACGCGTTAATGGCTCAACCTGATCCGGCTGAATATTAATCAGAAATCGATTCGGTGCATCGTCCGGCAGGCTATTACCCCACTCATTCAACAGATCATCACGAACCACAGAGAACAGCAGCAACACCATAATACCCAGGCCAAAGGCGATCACCTGCGCGACGCTGCTCATCGGTCGTCGCATTAGATTAGTGACACCAAAACGCCATTCAGCAAAAAGATGCGCGCGAAAAGCACCCAAAATCTTCAGCAACAAAAAAGCGACGCCTGCCAGTAACAACAGCGCGATGATCAAACCGCCCAGCACATAAAGACCCATTTTGAGATCCCCCGCCTGCCACACAATCAATGCCGAGAGTACGGCAAGCCCCAGCCCATAGGTAGAGATACTGCGCGTCGGCAGTGCGCCAAGGTCTCTGCGCAACACCCGCAGTGAGGGCACATTTTTCAGGTGTAGTAAGGGTGGCAGTGCAAAACCGAACTGCGTTACCAGGCCGGTTAACAGACCAAACATAATGGGTAACAGCGACGGCGTTGGCAGCGCAAAATCTGCTAGCGAACCTATGATGCCAACCAGGATAAACTGCGCACCAAAGCCGAGCAGGCACCCCACCGCACCGGCAATCAGACCAAGCCATAACATCTGTAACATAAAGATCGAAAGAATCTGTTGCTGTGAACCACCAACACAACGCATCACTGCACAGCTATCTAAATGACGACGTATAAAGCGTTGCGATGAAGTCGCCACTGCCACTCCGGCCAGCAGCACGCTGACCATCGCGGCGAGCCCCAGAAAACGGCGCGCACGTTCAAGCGCACTGCGCACTTCCGGGCGCGCCTCTTCAATCCCTTCCATGCGCTGCCCAGGTTGCAATCTCGGCTCTACCATCGCGCGGAAATTTGCTACGGCCGCAACCTCACCAGCAAACATCATGCGGTAACGCACACGGCTAGCCGGTGTAATCAATTCAGTACTGGCAACATCAGCCAGGTTCAACATCACCCGAGGTGCCAGGCTAAATAACTGCCCACTGGCGCGGGCCGGTTCATTCGTCAGGATCGCTGTGATTTTGAAGCCAGCTTCGCCAACCCTCACCACATCATTCACATTCACCCCAAGGAGATCCAGCAGCTGCGCATCCACCCAGACGTTGCCCAGCGCAGGAACCGTCTGCACACTGCGATCCGGCACAAAACGTTGCTGCGCAATACGTAACTCACCACGCAGCGGATAAGGTGATTCAACCGCCTTAATCGACACCAGCTGGTTGCGCGCTTCAGTCATCATCATGCTTGGGAATTCAATCGAGGTGGCACTTTTCAACGCCATCTTGCTTGCATCGAGTCGCAATTTTTCAGAAATAGCTCTGTCGGAAATCATCACCAAGTCTGCACCTAACAGTGTATTGGCCTGGTTTTCAAGTGCCAGACGTACTCGGTCGGTAAAGAAACCAACCGAAGTGACACTGCCAACCGCAATCACCAATGCCAGACTCAACACCGTCAACTCGCCTGCCCGCCAGTCGCGGCGTAACATACGCCACGACAGTCGAATAGATGCTGCTATGTTGTGACTCACACCGCCACCGGTAGCTCAGAGGCTACCAGCCTGCCCGCATCAATCCGAAACGAACGACTGCAACGCCCTGCCAACGCATCATCATGCGTCACCAAGACGATGGTCGCACCTTGCTCGCGGTTCAATTCAAACAGCAGCTCGATCACCCGCTCGCCAGTGGCGCTATCGAGATTCCCTGTCGGCTCATCGGCAAACAATATCTTTGGTTTTACAACGAAGGCACGCGCAATCGCAACACGCTGCTGCTCACCGCCGGAAAGCTGTTTTGGATAGTGATGCAGGCGCTCAGCCAGGCCAACCCGTGACAGCATTTCAGACGCCTGTGATTCAACATTCTCGACACCACCGATCTCCAGTGGCAACATCACATTTTCTAGCGCGGTAAGATTCGGTAGCAACTGAAATGACTGAAAAACAAAACCCACAGTTGATTGTCTTAACGCTGCACGACCATCTTCATCCAGTTTGAACAGGTCATGATCATCGAGCCATACACGCCCTTCGCTTGGCACATCGAGTCCAGCAAGAATCCCAAGCAAGGTCGACTTCCCAGAACCCGACGCACCCACAATCGCGACAGCCTCACCAGCATCGATCTCAAGCGAGAGATCATCAAGCAACACCAGCTCTCCTTCGGGGCTTATCACGCGCTTACCAAGCCCTTGCACGCGCACAATCGAACGTGAGATATTTTCCGCCATGCTAAAACGACTCCTGATTTTAATTACCCTCATCCTACCGTCAACTGCTGCCGCGCAACAGCAGACTATTGTTGTGGTAGGCGACAGTTTAAGCGCAGCCTACGGCATGGCGCAAAAAGAGGGCTGGGTAAACCTAATGGCGATAAAGATGAATGAAGCGGCACTGCCGTACCATATCGTCAATACCAGTATCAGCGGCGAGACCACTCATGGTGCACTTGCTCGCTTTTCAGCCATTATCAGCGCTCATCAGCCTACAATAATCATTATTGCACTGGGCGGTAACGATGGGCTGCGTGGCATGCCACTTAAAGCCATGAAACAGAACCTCGCCAGTATGATCAGGTCAGCGAAAGCTGCTAATGCAGATGTGCTTCTTGCCGGAATGCAGCTGCCACCCAACTACGGCCGCACCTTCACGCAGAAATTCTCGCATAGCTACCAACAATTAGCCGACGAATACAACATTGCATTGCTGCCTTTTTTGCTGAAAGGGATGGATCAGGACTTAACGCTGTTTCAGCGCGATGGAATTCACCCGCTCAACAGCGCCCAGCCAATCATTCTGGATAATGTGTGGCGCCACCTGCTACCGTTATTAACAGCAGCAGCGCCACAATAACCTGACTATTGGTGAGACTCATCCAGCAAACCATAACGTAACGCGACATGCGTCAACTCCGCATCGCTATGAATACGTAGTTTTTCAAACAGCCTATAGCGATAGGTACTAATGGTCTTTGGGCTCAAACAGAGCTCATCTGATATTACCTGGGTCTTTTTACCCTGTGCCACCATTAACATCACCTGCAATTCACGATTTGAGAGCGAATCGAGTGGCGATGCGGGCCCAGCCCCCGGCAAAAAGGTTAATGCAAGATGCTGAGCAATATCAGCTCCAACATAACGCTGACCTTTATTAACAGACTTGATCGCATTGATGATCTCTTCCGGGCTGCAACCTTTGGTCAGATAGCCAACGGCACCACTCTGCAACAGGCGCGACGGAAATGGCTCTTCAGCGCAGACTGAAAGCACAACAATTTTTAGAGAAGGGTATGATTTGAGTAGTTTACGTGTCGCTTCGAAGCCACCAATACCGGGCATCTGGACATCCATTAACACCACATCAGGTTTTCTTTGGCGAACAAAGCGGATCGCCTCTTCACCGCTATCGACATCACCGATAACTTTGATTCCCGGTGCATCATTGAGAATACGCATAATACCGGCACGTACTAATCTATGATCGTCCACTAATAAGACATTTACCATCCAAGCCCCCACTCCATATTTATTCATTTACACAGTTAACTGGATCAGCAGGTTCGCTAATATCTAGCACCTAATTATGGCGGAGAGGCAGGGATTCGAACCCTGGGAGGGCTACAAACCCTCAACGGTTTTCAAGACCGCCGCTTTCGACCACTCAGCCACCTCTCCTGATCCTGTTGATACGACCTTCAACAATTCAAGTTAGTTGAAGACTATACCCTCTAACTGTGCACTGGGGCACCCGGACAATTTTACAGTAGATTTTGAAAAATTGCCGAAATAACAAGTCCTTGTAATCAGCGCGGAAGAATATACCCGCTTCCTGCAAAAGATGCAACTCCTACTTGATTTTAACTAACAGAACCCCATATAGTACACTCACGATAAATAAATCTGGAGATTGAACAGAATCATGAACCCTTACCAACATGATCAGATCAAGGTCGCAGTAGCCACCGGCGTTGAGTCTACATTTGCCACCACCAAACTGATCCGCAACACCTATACATTGCTGGCAGTGACACTGCTGTTTAGCGCCGTAATGGCTGGTATCTCTATCACGATTCAACCACCTGGCTTCACAGGCATTGCCTGCTTACTAGGTGCACTGGCTCTAATCTGGCTGGTACTGCCAAAAACAGCCAACTCTACCGCAGGCCTGGGCGTTGTCTTCGCCATTACCGGTCTGATGGGCTTTGGTCTCGGTCCAATGCTCACTCACTACCTGAGCATGCCAGGCGGCGGATCAATTGTGATGACTGCACTTGGCTCAACCGCAACCATTTTCCTTTCACTCTCTGCCTACGTGATGGTGACTAAGAAAGACTTCACCTTCATGGGTGGCTTCTTAATGACGGGTATGATCGTTGCGATCGTCTGCATGCTAGTCCTACTCGGTGCAAGCCTCTTTGGTTATCACATGCCAATGGCTCACTTGGCACTCTCTGCGATGATTGCAATGCTGATGGCTGGCTTTATCCTGTATGACACCAGTCGTATCATCAACGGTGGCGAAACTAACTACATCATGGCAACCGTAGGCTTATACCTAAGCATCTACAATCTGTTTGTTAGCCTGCTGCACCTGATTGGGGCCTTCAACAATGATGATTGATTTAGCCACATAGCAACTTAAAACAGGGAGGCCTCGCTTAGCGGGGCTTTTTTTATACCTGATATCACGTGACAATAGCCAGTATGAAAAATATCGAACATGCATTTGCACAATACGTACGTACCTTAGGTCGTGGTAAAAAAGGGAGTCGCTCACTCACTAAAGATGAAGCTTTCGAAGCGATGAGGATGATTCTTAACGATGAGGTAAAGGAAGTACAACTCGGTGCATTTCTAATGCTGCTACGTGTTAAGGAGGAGAGCCCGGAAGAACTCGCTGGCTTTGTCGCTGCCGCACGCGCATCACTACCTGCACCGGATAATGCAGTCAAAGTTGACCTCGACTGGTCCAGCTATGCTGGCAAACGACGCCATCTACCCTGGTTTATTCTTGCCGCGCTATTGCTAGCCGAGAACAACACCAAAATTCTAATGCACGGCACTGCAGGTCAACGCGACAATCGCATCTACACCCCTGATGTGATGAATCTATTTGGCATCAAAAATTGTGCATCACTTGAGCACGCCTCCCGGCAAGTCGATAGCAACAATATTGCATTCATCTCGCTGGAGCACTTTAGTCCAAAACTAAAACAGATCATGGAACTGCGCAGCCTGTTAGGTTTACGTTCACCCATCAATACACTATTACGGATACTCAACCCACTGGGCGCGCCTCACCTGATGCAGGGCACCTTTCATCCAGGCTACCGCCCTATCCATCAACAAGCGGCTATCCATTTAGAGCAAGCGCACCTGGCAGTCTTCAAGGGCGAAGGTGGTGAATGTGAACGAAACCCTGATGGTAACTGCGAGGTTTTCTCTGTGCGTCACGGTGAGGCCAGTGAAGAGACGTGGCCAGCACTGTTTAAAATGCGGCATCTGAAAGATGAAACGATGGACGTCAATCGCCTGTTGCAAGTCTGGCAAGGAACAACAGATGACGAATATGGCGTTGCTGCGGTGATTGGCACTGCTGCAATCGCCCTTAGGATGATGAAAAAAACAGAGGGCATTAAAGATGCAACAGAACAGGTACAGGCAATGTGGGACAAACGTGACAAGAGACGCTACCCTCGCTAATCATTCCTAACTAACTGAAGCCTCCTCAAAAAGTCAGCATAGGATTTCAGGAAATCCGCTCAGGTTTGAGTTGGAGGCGAAATACTAAAAATCATCGCTTAAAGGGTTTAGGAACGTGCCCGGAATAACTTGCTGTTTTGGCGCTCTGATTTAGTTTGTATTTGTTCGTTCTGATTGAGCAAAAGCGGAGGAATAGTCGTTCTATTTCGAGTTTTTGTGATTGAAGAACGGGCAAAGACGGGCTGAAGCAGAGATGCGAAAACGGTAAGTTATTCCGTGCACGTTCCTTAGTTCCGGTTCCGGCTAGAATTTCCATATTAACGCGTTATAATTTTGTCACTCCAAACGAAGTGGATATATTGATGTTGAGCCCTAAAATCTGCCAGAAAGCCAGACTCTCTCGTGACCCACGCTTTGATGGTAAATTCTTCACGGCAGTTAAAACCACTGGGATCTATTGTCGTCCTATCTGTCCCGCCACGACACCCCAAGAGCAGAATGTCACCTATTTCCCCTCCGCGATAGAAGCTGCAAACGCTGGCTATCGGCCTTGTTTACGTTGTCGACCTGATAGTGCGCCTGGTTCACCTGCATGGAAAGGTGTTAATACCACATTGGATAGAGCAATTCGCTTGATTGATGAAGGGGTATTACAAGATCATTCTTTAGATAAGCTAGCTGAAAGGTTGGGTATCAGCGACCGGTATTTAAGACAGCTATTCAAAAAACACCTTGGCATTTCGCCCAAACAATATGCGCTTTATCAACAATGTTTATTTGCCAAAAAACTGCTGCACCAAACAAAGCTACCTATCATTCAAGTCTCGTTGGCGAGTGGCTTTAACAGCGTACGCCGATTTAATGATTGTTTTCAATCACTCCTTAGTCTGACGCCGTCAAAAATACGAAAATCAGGGGCAAAAAACTCTAAGGCGTTACAGCTTCAGCTCTCTTATCGACCACCTTATGATTGGTCTTATGTGCGTGGTTTTTTTATGGCCAGAGCCATTCCCACTCTTGAATGGTGTGATGAGAAAAGTTACGGGAGAACGTTCGAGTGGCTGGGAAATTTCGGGGATTTTACAGCCCAACATGTTGAACATAAAAACAGATTCGATGTCACAATCGAATTAGATGATATTACAAATTTGAGACCTATCGTTAATAACATTCGGCGCATTTTAGACCTGGATGTTGATATCCAGGCAGTTGAACAGGATTTACGGCAATGTTGTGGTGATACCTCATTAATTAAAACAGGATTACGCCTCCCCGGTATATGGAGTATGTTTGAAGCGGGAATAAGAACCATTCTGGGACAGCAAATTTCTGTTGTTGCAGCACGTAAGCTGGTAAGTACTTTAGTTGCTGAGCTAGGTCAATCAAACGGAAAAAACCAGGTATTTCCATTGCCTCAGTCTATCGCTGGAAGCGACCTTGATTTTTTAAAAACCCCTGCATCTCGTAAGCAAACGCTGCGCAATCTAGCACAACATTACATTGATAGTGAAAACCCCAACGATCCTCAGCAATGGCTGGCATTAAAAGGCATAGGGCCCTGGACTGTGGGCTATGCGAAATTACGAGGGCTAAGTGATCCTGATATTTATCTTGGTGGAGACCTTGGTGTCAAAAAAGCTATCTTAAAATCAGGCCATGACCTCAATCCCGAGCAAGCGTCTCCCTGGCGTAGTTATTTAACATTTCAGTTATGGAATCAGCTTTAATGTATATCGATTATATAGATACTCCTTTAGGTACTATGGAATTCAGGGCGTCTGCGCAAGGTGTCACCCAGGCCATTTTCTCTGGAACAAGAGAAAACAGAATTAAAACCAGCACAATTACTGACGCTTGCAAGCAACAATTAATAGAATATTTTAATGGCCAACGGAAAACATTTAACTTACCACTGGACCCGCAGGGGACGACGTTTCAAAAATCTGTTTGGGCGTGCTTAGCACAGATACCATTTGGTAAAACCCTCTCTTATGGCGATATTGCAGACATGATTAATAACTGATGTTACGCACACCTCAGATAGAATGCGGTCTGTAGCGGACTGAAAAAATTGTAACCCATTGATTCATAATAGCCGGTGCGTAACATCAGTTAATAATCGTAAAGCTGTTCGTGCGGTGGGCGGAGCCAATGGTAGAAACCCTATTGGTCTTATTATTCCCTGTCATCGTGTGATTGGAAAAAACGGAACCTTAACTGGTTATGCCGGTGGCATTGAGCGAAAGTTATGGCTGTTAAAGCACGAGAATAGTGCCGTTAAAGATTCGAAGGAGAATGACAAGCTGGATATTAAAAACACTATTCATAAGAGACAAGCGAAAACGAAATTTCTAAAATAAGGTATTACAGATGAACAAACTATGGCTCTGAACCCAGCGGTAACAGGCCTCTTTGTCACTCATGATCGAAAAGGCGGCAGTCAGGGTGCCTGACAGAAAGCCAGTCAATTGATCGATGGTGGTTAAGTCTTCGAGTTTCATGATGGTTTTCATCCCCCATCATGAACGGAATCCGCCCCGGTTTCAGGCTTAACTCAGACTCATTTCATATTGGACAAGGCTCACTATTGACCTCTCAATCAATACATGCGAAATTAGCCTTAGCATTTTAGTCGAGATTAGCTACTGCAGTTGGGGCTCGACATTATTCAGCACTGAGAATGGAGAAATTATAAAATGGTCGATCGCTATAAGCAACTTACATACAATACCAAAGATGTATTAACACTGCTGACGGCTATTCCCATCGTCATCACCATTGCAATACTGATTGTTTCGCAGGTACCAGCTTAAATCTCAATCAGACAAAATCACTTCTGACACAAGATTTGATAAAGGGGAGCATTTCGATGCTCCCTTTTTTGTTTGCCCGTTCTGCGTGAAAACGCTGCACAGATAGACTTGCCAATCATAAACAGAAAGAAGTGACATGGCCCGCCGTACACTACCAAGAAACAGATGAACGCGGTCGCTATGTCGGCGGGCCGATTAATACCATTCAGCATTGCGAATTTTTTGAACTTTAAAATGACACGCCTGTAATGAAAGAACCAATACGCCTATCCAAACGCTTAATCGAACTGATTCGCTGTTCTCGCAGTGAAGCCGAACGCTATATAGAAGGCGGCTGGGTACTCGTTGATGGTGAGATAATCGATCAACCCCAGTTCAAGGTACTTAACGAGACCGTTGAGCTGCACCTTGAAGCGACGCTTGCGCCCTGCCCACCGGTCACGATCCTGTTACATCAAGCGACGGGGTTTGAAATAGATGCGCCCACCGCAGCGCTGCCACTGGTCACCCCCGAAAGCCACTCTTCTGATGACAAATCAGGTATTCGAATACTCAAGCGCCACTTTGCCAGACTTAAGACCACCGCCCCACTTGAAGCGGGAGCCACAGGACTGGTCGTTTTTTCTCAGGATGGGCGCGTCGTGCGTCGCCTTGTCGAGGATGCCAATAAAAATGAACAGGAGTATCTGGTTGAGGTCAGCAGCGAGATTGCAGCCGATGGGCTAGCCAGGCTAAACCGCCCAATGAAAATGGCAGGCTGGAAGCTACCCGTTACTAAAGTCAGCTGGCAAAATGAGGTTCGGCTGCGCTTCGCGCTGAAAAATATACGTCCTGGGCAAATCGAATTCATGTGCCAAAGCGTTGGTTTAAAGGTGGAAGCGATGATGCGGCTGCGTATTGGCAGGGTATCCCTCGCAAAACTTCCTCCGAACCAATGGCGCTATTTACCCAGCGGCACCGTATTTTAGGCGCTTGACCACCCCATCTTTTTTCTTAGTAAACGAGGCTAATCATCGAATTCAGCAGCACCCGCAGTCGCCCCCTGTAAAAAACGCTGCCTGCTCGCTTAGGTAACTCAAAAACACCTCCCTGATAGTCACAATAAGTTGTTGTAATTCATAGCATCTACGATAAGATTAGGTGACTAATCGCCTCGGGTTTAAAAGCGCGATGTCCGGCCGATATTTATAACGATGAAACGACAAAAAACCATTTTATGACTCACATCACTTAAGAAGCTACTATGATGATAAGAAGCCTTACGCTAGCCACCCTGCTCACCTGCGCTACTCTGCCGTTTTCCGCCGCCAGTGCACCGCTCACACCGACACCCGAACATAGCTTTTCAGCCGTGCTTGTGGCCAAATTCATCACCCAGTTTCACTATAAAAAGAATAAGCTAGATGATACCCAATCAAAAGCGATATTGAGTGAATATATCGATGCTCTGGATCCCAACCGCAACACCTTTACCCAAAAGGATATCGAAAAATTCAACCTGTATAACAGCACCCTTGATGATGCCATTCGTGATGGCAACCTCTCGCCTGCCTTTAGCATTTACCGAAAATATAACCAACGACGTATCGAACGTGCAGACTTCGCTTTGCAGCGTCTCGCACAACCGTTCGATTTTACTATCAATGAACAATATCGCTTTGATCGTAGTGAAATCGCCTGGTCTGAAGATAAAAAGGCGCTAAATGAGGTTTGGCGTAAACGCGTTAAAAATGACATTCTCATCCTCTCTCTCTCTGAAAAAAGTGATGAGGAGATCCAGAAGAAACTCAGTAAACGCTACGAACGCATCAAAACACGCACCAAACAGGTAAAGTCTGAAGACGTTTACGAGGCTTTTATCAACGCCTATCTCGTCTCCATTGAGCCTCATACGGCCTACTTCTCACCACGCACATCTGAAAATTTCAATATCAACATGCGCCTATCGCTCGAAGGAATTGGAGCCGTACTGCAGACTGTCGGCGACTATACCGTTGTTAAAAAAACCATCCCCGGTGGTCCTGCAGAGATGAGTGGGCAGTTTCAATCAGAAGATCGTATTAGCAGCGTCGGACAGGGAGTCGACGGTGAAATGGAAGATGTGGTTGGCTGGCGTATTGGCGACGTCGTAGCACTTATCCGCGGCCCTAAAAACTCAGTGGTGCGACTACAGCTACTGCCCAAAGGCGATGAAGATAGCCCCGGTAAAATTGTCACGATCACCCGCGACAAAATCAAACTGGAAGAGCAGCACGCTAAAAAATCAATTATAGAGCTGCCAAATGGCGACAGTACATCACGCATTGGCGTGATCACAATCCCAACCTTCTACATGGATTTTGAAGGTGCCAGACGTGGTGATAAAGACTACGTGAGCACCACTCGCGATACCCGAAAACTCATAAAAGAGTTAAAGGCAGAAAAGATTGATGGACTGGTAATTGACCTTTCCGATAATGGTGGCGGCTCACTACCGGAGGCGATCTCTCTTACCGGGCTCTTTATAGAATCAGGCCCCGTTGTGCAGGTGCGTGATAGTGAAAACAAGCTCGATATTAATGAAGATACCGATAACGGCATCGCCTACAGAGGGCCTGTCACCGTGCTGATTAATCGCTACAGTGCCTCTGCATCAGAGATTTTTGCAGGCGCCATGCAAGACTACGGGCGTGCCACCATTGTCGGTGAAACTACCTATGGTAAAGGTACGGTACAACAGGTACTCAACCTGAATAGACATGCACCACGCAATAGCGCCACACTAGGCCAACTAAAACTCACCATGGCCCAGTTCTTCCGCGTCAATGGTGATAGCACGCAGAATCGCGGCGTCATCCCGGACATTAAATTCCCTACCGCCGAAAGCAGTTCAGAACTTGGCGAAAGCGCATTAGATAACGCACTACCATGGGCCCGTATTAAGGCCGCTAATTATGAACCCTACGGCCTTATCCGCAATGACTTATCGATAATTCAGGCTCGTCACCAGGCCCGCACTGAGGCCGACAAAGGCTTTCAATACCTGCTGGCCCAAGCTGAAGTGCGCAAAAAAGCATTCGCTAAAACATCGGTCACGCTACTTAAAGCCGCACGCAAAGAAGAGCGCCAAAAACAACGCAACGAAAGCCTGGCTCGTATCAATAAATTTCGTACCTCGATTGGTTTATCTCCGAATAAAATGAGTGACCTTGAAGATGATAGCGAGGTCGCTAGCGCCGAGGATGAAAAGTTTTTAGATGAAATAAAAAATATCCGTGTAAAAGAAGCCGCTACAATTTTAGCAGACCTGATTAATCATCCAGTTACAGACGTTAAAATCACCCAAAGCAATGTTCAGGATAATAATCAACAAAAGTAAGCAAAAAAGTATAAATAGAGCTTGACAGGAGATCGCTGTGAAGCAGTTCAAATTTCAAATATTCATATCCAAAAAGTTATTAGTTTAGCTGGAGATCACCTCTCAAGAAGGAAAAATCCGATCTAAAAACTCAAGGTACAATAGCGTTCGTTTGGTGATTAGCAGGTGTATTTTTTTGACGTTAAAAAAGTCATGTTAGAAATACGCACTCCCTTTAGACTCATTTCATATTGGACAAGGCTTGCTCTTACCTTTTTTCTGTTTTCATGATAAAGTCTATATCCTGAGTTTAACACTCAACTATTTTTCAACACCCAAATCTAAAAGGTTTAATGCAATGAACGTAGATCAACATTTGAAAGTAGCACAGTGGCACATCGAACAGGCAAGAATGCACGCAACTGAAGAAGGTTACAGCTGTGGTTGCCCTGCAAACACACATGATCAAAAAGCGATTGACGCTGTCGAGTCTGGTGTTATCGAAGAAGAGACTGCTTGCGCGGCCAGCTAAGCTAATATACAGATCAGGATATTTTCCTGAGCAGTATTTAAAATACCCGCCCATTCCGGCGGGTTTTTTTATGGGGCCTCGTTTCGCATATGGTCAGCCGTATTCCATAACGACTGTTTTAGATGATCCCGCAGCAACGAATCAAGCTCCATTTCATCCAGCGCCTGAGTCATGCATAACATCCACGCATCACGCTCCGCCTCACCAATCGAAAAAGGCAGGTGACGTGCACGTAGACGCGGGTGCCCATACTTCTCTATATAGAGCCCAGGGCCACCCAACCAACCGGAAAGAAACATAAAGAGCTTGTCACGCGAGCCCTCCAGGCTCTTGCCATGCATCTTACGAATAACCAGCGCATCCGGCAGGCAATCCATCAGGTCATAAAAACGATCTACCAGGCGGCGCACCCCTTGCTCTCCGCCCAAGCGCTCATAATGGGATATCTGCATCACTCACTTCTCACATACGACGACAATTAGAATTCGTATTCTACCCGAAAACCGACGCCAGGCCGCCAGGCGGTGTTAACAAACAAAAAGGCCCTGCCAAAAGCGACAGGGCCTTTCCAAATTTTTTTATGAACTGAGGGCTAACGAAATTTAGCTAACTCACGCTCAACCACTTTAGCTGGCAACGGAATATAACCATCTTTTACCACCACCTCCTGACCAATCTTAGACAGCACCATGGTAAAGAACTCTTTTTCCAAAGGCTGTAATGGTTTGTTTGGGTGCTTATTCACGTAAACATACAGGAAACGAGATAGTGGGTAGTCACCACTTACGGCATTTTCAGGTGTCGCATCGACAAATGGCTTACCCGGTTTTTTAGCCAGCGCAACGGCTTTCACGCTTGAGGTCTTATACCCGATGCCCGAATAACCAATACCGTTGATAGAAGAACTCACCGACTGTACCACTGAAGCAGAGCCAGGTTGTTCATTAACGTTATTTTTGAAATCACCTTTACACAATCCTTTTTTCTTAAAGTAACCATAGGTGCCTGAAACTGAGTTACGGCCATAAAGCTGCGTTTTACGATTCTTCCATGACCCTTCAAGCCCTAACTGCCCCCAGTTAGTGATGTCTTGTTTACCTTTACATTTACGGGTCGATGAAAACACTGCGTCAACATCTGCAATGCTCATCCCTTCAATTGGGTTATCTTTATGCACATAAACCGCCAGTGCATCAATCGCGACTGGAATTGCCATTGGCTTGTAGCCGTGGCGTTTTTCAAACGACTGAATCTCTTTACCCTTCATCTTGCGGCTCATTGGCCCCATGTTAGAGGTGCCTTCCGTCAACGCAGGTGGTGCGGTTGAAGAGCCTGCCGCCTGAATCTGAATATTAACGTTAGGGTAAAAACGTTTGTACTCTTCAGCCCACAGGGTCATCAGGTTAGCCAGCGTATCTGAGCCAACGCTCGATAGATTTCCAGAAACACCACTGGCGCGCTCATAAGCAGGTAAATTTTGATCAAGCTTGGCACCAGCAGCCATCGCTGAGGTCGTTACCGTAGCGGCGATCAAACCGCCCAGTGCAATAGAGAGTGTCTTAAATTTCATTAAATGTTGCTCCTATATGTGGATCTTAATGAGTCTGGCAATTAAAATTTGTGTCAATCAGATGTGGCCATTATTCTGCAGATTGATGTCAATGATATGAAGGCTTCATGACAATTTCATGACATACGAGGAATAACGCTATTTTTCAGGATCACAAATACGATCCGCCGGAAAATAGCAACAAAACTCACTGCCCTTCTCAACACCACTCATGATTTTCAACTTAGCCCCATGACGATCTAACACATGCTTAACGATCGCCAACCCTAGCCCGGTACCACCACTGGCCCGCGAACGGCCCGCATCGACCCGGTAAAAACGCTCTGTCAGACGCTGAATATGGTGCGGTGCAACCCCGATACCACTATCCTTAACGCAAACACAGAGCGTGTCTTCTCGCTGCTGGCAGGCAATCAAAATAAGGCCACCGCCAGGAGAGTAATGAATGGCATTCGCCACCAGATTAGAGAATGCGCTATGCAGCTCTTTTTCATCGCCCATTAACCAGAGCAAGCGGGGGATATCGAGTTTAATTTCGTGCGCGCCCGCACTCAAAATGCTTGCTTCATCATAAATCGTCGATAACATAGCTGAAAGCGAGACTGGACAGTGATCACGCTGATTATCTTCAGTCTCTAATCGAGATATCATTAACAGGTCATCAGCAATGCTTAGCATACGCATATTGTGCTGCTGCATATGCCCCAGCGAACGCCGCCAGGTTTTCAATGTCTCACTATCATCAGCATCGGCCAGGCTTTCCAACGAACCAGTCAATACCGTCAATGGCGTTCGCAGCTCATGAGAAACATTTGCGACAAAGTCCTTGCGCATATTTTCCAGTTTTTTGATACGAGTGATATCTCTTGCGATCAGCAAAGTCTGATTTTTTCCACCATAGGGTACGATGTTGATCTCAAGTATCATTGCCTCATCAACAGGCGAGGATATTTCCAGCGATTGATTAAAATCACCCTGTATCAGGTATTCCGCAAAGGAGGGATGTCGCATCAGATTAATCAACCGCTGCCCAATATCATTCGGCGCACTTAAGCCAAGATAGTGCGCTGCTGCACCATTAAACCATTCAATTTCTCCTGTGGCGCGCAATACCACCGCAGCATCAGGCAAGGCTGATGTCGATTCTTTAAAACGGTTGATAACATTGGCCAGACGACGTTTACTTTTTCGATTACGTTGGCGCATGCGGTAGATATGATAATAGAGCTCACCCCAAACCCCTCTACCAATAGGTGGCATTGCGTTGCTACCTTTACGCAACCATTTTTCAAGACGTACAAGATTGGTGAGGTGCCAGCAGAGATAGCCCATCATTGCAATCAACGCCACCACTAACAATTTTCCGGTTAACAGTCCAGCTAACAGTGTCACCACAACAAGCCCGAATAGACGCCAGATTTCAGATGCCCATGGATTTAACAAGCGTCAGACCTTGGTTGAAAAACGGTAACCAGCACTGCGCACTGTCTGTACATATCGGTCATGCCCAGATGGCGTCAACGCCTTTCGCAAGCGTCGAATATGCACATCTACGGTACGCTCCTCAACATAGACATTACTTCCCCAAACGCGATCGAGCAGCTGGCTTCGACTATAGACGCGCTCTGGATGTGTCATGAAAAAATGTAATAAACGGTATTCTGTGGGGCCGAGTTCCAAAGATTCATCATTCACCGTAATGCGGTGACTGGCCGTATCGAGCACCAAATTATCCACTTCAATCGTCTCGTTCTCAACCTGCGGTGAAGTTCTACGCAACACGGCTTTGATTCTGGCAATTAACTCACGTGGAGAAAATGGCTTGGTGATATAGTCATCTGCGCCTGCGTCCAGACCATTGATTTTATCGGACTCACTGCTCTTTGCTGTCAACATGATAATCGGAATATGTGTGGTCAATTCTTCTCTCTTAATACGTCGTGCAAGTTCCATCCCGCTTGAACCCGGCAACATCCAGTCAAGCAACACCAGATCCGGTAACGTATCAGCCAATAACCTCATCGCCTCCTCTGCGTCTTCAGCTTTGATCACCCCAAAGCTCGCCCTTACCAACGCCACTTCAATCATTTCACTGATTGCGGGTTCGTCTTCAACAATTAAAATTTTTGCAGCCATCAATAATCCACTTAAATAAACGGTTGATAAGAATATAAGATTAAAGCGAACAATTGTTACAACCATATTACATGGTGGCAATCAGCCCCCCCCTTTTCAGTAGACTTTCTATTTAGAGACAGCGAATTACCTTATATATAATATCATTCTTGAAGGTATCTAGGTTAAAGCTAGTTAAACCTGACATTCCCCCCTAACACAGCCCTATTTCAATGCTCCCCGAGTATTCGCGCCCCACGTAACAGATGTGAGATGTCATATTTTATTCATAAATCCACAACGTTTATGTAAAAAAACCACCACATAATCCTTTCCAGTCGCGTTACAGCGCATTAGACACTACAAAGCAATCAAATACTCGAGGGAATTACTCAATGAAAAACTATATGCCACTACTACTTTCATCAGCGCTAGTACTACCTGTTGCGGCTCACGCTGAAGGCCCTATTGACGGGAAGGTTTATGGCAAAATAAACGCGGCTGTACTGAGCACCGATAACAAAGACGTTTCAGATACCTATCTGGAGAGCCACGCATCGCGCCTCGGATTCAAAGGCAAAACAGCGATTGATAGCGGCATGTCTGTTATTTACAGACTTGAATACGAAATCAATCCAACAGAAAAAAATGCCTCAAAAGCTGGCTCATCTGACACCACGATTTTCAAACAGCGTAATGCTATCGTCGGTCTTGAAACATCAGCAGGTACCATCATGATGGGTAGCCACGACACCCCAATGAAACTGGCCCAAGGCAAAATTGATCTGTTCAACGATCTAACCAATGGCGATATCAAAAATATAGTATCTGGTGAAAATCGCGCTAATGACATTGTGATGTACATGTCTCCAGCGTTCAACGGCTTTGCATTCAATGCAGCGATTACTCAGGATGAAGATGCTACTACCAAAGACGATGGCACTTCAGTTTCTGTTACTTACAAAGGCATCAAAAACCTTTACCTGGCGGCAGCGGTTGACAGTGAAGTCTCCAAAACAGATGCCACACGCTTGGTTGCTCAGTACAAATTCAATGATCTAACCGTCGGCGCTCTGCTTAACTCATCAGAAGCTGCCAACACCCCTGGGGCAAAAGATGAAAGCACTACTGTCGTTAGCGCTTCTTACAAAATCGACAACGTAAAACTAAAAGCACAGTTCGCATCAGGTGATGAGAAAAGCAAAGGCCTTGAGCAAGTTGCATTTGGCATTGATTACAAGCTAGGTGAAAAATCAAAAGTCTACTTCTACAGCGCTTCACTTAAAGATGATGTCATTGGCGGAGCTGACAAGAGCGTAAATGGCCTTGGAATTGAACACAAATTCTAAACCCGGTTTAAACCTAGAAACTTCAGTTGGATCACGAAAGTCCGCGCAAGCGCTTGGCGCACCTAGCAAAGCAGAAAAATATCTCATCACCAATAAGGTGACCACGAATTTTTATGCTTCACTATGCACACCAATATCTTACGCCTCTTTTCCGCACCCAATTGAGGTTTCTAGGTTAAATGTAACAAAAGAGTGCCTTGAGCAATCCAGTGCAGTAGCGCCCTCCCCCAAGGGCACCTAATGCAAGGCATTCTGTTTTATCTCTCTCCCGGTGGTTTTCAAGGTGGTTTTCGCGTTGCGGCCGGCTTAGCCGAAGCTGCCAGGGCAATCGTTTAGGGACTCCAATGACTCTGAAACCGCCACCCACTCACTTTCGATCTGATCCAGTTCCGCACTGACATTCGCCTGATCCACCAGCAACGTTTTCAAACGCGCCTTTTCTCTCTCTTCGTAAATATCACTGCTCACTAGCTGCGCCTCAATCTCATCTTTTTGACCATTAAGTCTATCCATCTGCTGCTCCAACTTTTTCAGCTTGTTCTGCAACGGTTTCAATGCGCGACGCTGCTCGGCATCCTGCTGACGACGCGCCTTACGTGTTGTCTGATTATTCGCCCCCGCCTCCGCCATTGATTGTATTCCGCTCACATCGGCTGATTCATCCGCCTCGCGACGCGCGATCATCTGCTGTCGATAGCTCTCCAGATCACCATCAAATGGTGTCACACAGCCACCATCGACCCATAACCAGCGATCCGTCACGCTGCGCAGCATGTGGCGGTCATGTGAAATTATCACCAACGCCCCCTCAAACCTTTGCAGCGCAACACTCAAGGCGTGGCGCATCTCCAAGTCTAAATGGTTAGTCGGCTCATCAAGCAACAATAGATTGGGGCGTTGATAGACCAGCATCGCCAGTACCAGTCGTGCTTTTTCACCACCTGAAAAAGGTTTCACTGGATCAGTCACCTTATCACCATGAAAGGCAAAACCACCGAGAAAATCGCGTAGTTCCTGCTCACGTGCATGCGGGTCAAGTCGCAATAGATGCGCCAACGGGCTTTCATCGAGGTGCAACTGCTCCAGTTGGTGCTGCGCAAAGTAACCAATATGCAGATCCTGCGCCCTGGTGAAATCACCACGGGTAGGTGCCAGCGTATCCGCCAGCACCTTAATCAGGGTCGATTTACCCGCACCGTTAGCACCGAGCAAACCGACTCGGTCACCACTCGCCAATTCAAGCTTCACGTTCGCCAGAATTGTTTTATCGCCATAGCCAATCTCAGCACCCCGCATCTGCAATAACATATGCGGCAGTTTCTCTGGTTCAAGGAATGAGAAATGAAATGGAGAGTCGATATGCGCTGCACTGATCATCTCCATTCGCTCCAGCGTCTTCAGGCGACTCTGTGCCTGTTTTGCCTTACTCGCCTTCGCCTTAAAGCGCGTCACAAAGCTATGGATGTGAGCGATCTCTTCCTGCTGCTTAAGGTAGGCCGACCGCTGTTGCGCCAGGCGCTCCGCACGGCGTTTCTCAAATGCGCTGTAATTTCCAGTATAAAGTTCAATGCCACCCTGTTCGACATGGGCGATATGGGTGGTGACATCATCGAGAAAGTCGCGGTCATGCGAGATCAACAATAGCGTGCCCTGATACTGACTCAACCACGCCTGCAACCACATCACCGCATCAAGGTCTAGGTGGTTAGTTGGCTCATCCAGCAGCAGAATATCGGAACGACACATCAGCGCCTGTGCCAGATTCAATCGCATGCGCCAGCCACCAGAAAAGCTGTTAACTGGTGAGGCCTCCTGCGCAGTGGTAAAACCCAGCCCGTGCAGTAGGCGTGCGGCGCGACTACGACAGGTGTAACCATCAACCGATTCGAGTTTTGCGTGCAACTGCGCCTGACGATTGCCATCATCCATCGCCTCTGCGTCAGCCAACTCGGCCTCAATGGTGCGCAGCTCAACATCGCCATCAATCGCATAGTCGATTGCCGAACGGTTCAGCGCGGGCGTCTCCTGTGCCACATGCGCAATCACCTGCTTGGGTGGCAGGGTGAGTTCACCCACATCACTATGCAGTTGATCTCGCACCATCGCAAACAGGCTCGATTTACCACAACCATTCACCCCGGTCACCCCGACACGTTGCCCCTGGTGAATAGTAAAGGTGACCTTTTCGAAGAGTATCCTGCCGCCACGGCGCAACGCGACATTGGTAAAATTTATCATGGCCCGGATTTTAGCACGGTGAACTCGCCAAAGGGCCTAATAAAGGTTTCTGATGACTCAACATGCACTATCCACTAATCTTTACGCCAGCGCCCATTACGCGATACATTGAGACCATGCAAAACAAGAAACCAAGCCATTGTCCATGTGGTAGCGGCAGCCAGTTCATGGGCTGCTGCGGTCAATACATTGAAAATGAGATCACCCCACCCACCGCCGAAAGCCTGATGCGCTCCCGTTATAGTGCCTATACGCTCAACGACAGCCACTATCTATCCAGAACATGGCACCCTGCCACACGGCCTGCCCAGCTTGACCTCAGTCAGGGGCCACACCCCAATTGGCTAGGCCTTAAAGTCTGCAATACTAGCGCATGCAGCGAAACCACTAGCAACGGCACCGTTGAATTCATTGCACGCTACCAGGCAGAAGGAATAACGGGGGTGATTCATGAAGTCAGTCGCTTTGCTAAAGAAGGTGGGCGCTGGTTCTATGTCGATGGTACACTTTCACAGCCAACTCAAAATAGCCCCTGCCCCTGTGGTAGCGGTAAAAAATATAAACGCTGTTGCGGTAAATAAAACATGAGGTAGGGAATACAGGAATGGAACTGGAACAACGCACTGAGGCAATCGAACACGAAGTTTTAACCAGCCTTTACACTAATTGCCCCGCTGCAACTAAAAAAGCGCTCGGTTTTCGCCTGGTCAACATTGATGATGCATTGCTGCTCACCGCCAAGGCAGATCCCAACATCATGCTTAATCGCGTACATGGTCTCTGTAGTGACAAAGAGATTAAGCCCAGTACGATCCAGAAAATCGCCGCAACCTACGCTGCACTTGGCATCAAAAATTACTTTTTGCATCTTTATATCGAAGACCAGCTACAGGCTAGCAAACAACAGCTCATCAATGCCGGACTGATTGAAACCAGAGGCTGGATGCGATTTATTCGCGATGACAGCGTACCACCCCCATCAAACAGTGAACTACGTATTGAAAAAATCGGCAGTGACCACGCAAATGAGTTCGCCCACATTGTGTGCGAGGCATTCGACATGAGTGAAATCGCAACCCCAATGATCGCCGCACTCGCCAATGACCCTCGCTGGCACCTGTTTGCCAGTTTTGATGATGACACCATGGCAGGCGCTGGCGCAATGTTTGTGCAGGATGATATTGCATGGCTCGACTGGGGTGCAACCGCACCCCAGTATCGCTGCAAAGGTAGCCAGTCAGCCATCATGGCAACACGCATTGAACACGCCAAATCGTTTGGCTGCAAACATATCGTCACCGAAACGGGTGAAGCAGTAGCAGGTGATCCGCAACATTCATACAAAAATATTATTAAACACGGCTTTGCTAAAATGCGTATGCGCCAGAACTACAAACCGCAGCCTCAATAGCGCCGCTTTAATGCGAGACTTAGAGCGCTGTTAACACAGCATTCAACGTTGCACTCGGGCGCATCACTTTAGATGCCATCTCGGCGATCGGCAGATAATACCCGCCAATATTAACCGCGACACCCTGTACGTCATTTAACTCTGCAACAATCCTGGCTTCATTGACTGTCATCGATTCTGCCAGCGATTTAAAACGCGCCTGAAGATCGGCATCGGCTGTCTGCGCAGCGAGTGCCTGCGCCCAGTACAGCCCAAGGTAAAAATGACTGCCACGGTTATCCAGCTCACCGACCTTTCGTGATGGTGATTTATTGTTATCGAGGAACTGCCCGGTAGCCGCGTCCAGCGCATCGGCCAGTACCTGCGCCTTTGGGTTTTTAAAGGTGACGGCCAGGTGCTCCAGAGAGGCTGCTAGCGCCAGGAATTCACCAAGGGAGTCCCAACGCAGGTGATTGGCTTCCAACAACTGCTGCACCAGCTTAGGGGCCGAACCACCGGCCCCGGTTTCAAACAGGCCACCGCCATTCATCAACGGCACAATCGATAACATCTTGGCCGAGGTACCCAGCTCCAGAATCGGGAATAGATCGGTGAGATAATCACGCAATACGTTGCCGGTAACAGAGATGGTATTTTTGCCAGCTTTCATGCGCTGCAAGGTAAAACGAATCGCCTCGGTTGGCGCCATGATATGAAGCGCTAGCCCATCGGTGTCGTGATCTTTTAGATAGGCATTTACCTTTTTAATCAGCTCGGCGTCATGCGCACGTTTTTCATCAAGCCAAAAAACCGCTGGTGTGTTCGAAGCACGCGCACGCGTAACCGCCAACTTGACCCAGTCCTGAATCGGTGCATCTTTTACCTGACACACACGGAAGATATCCCCTTCCGCTACAGACTGTTCCATCAATACCGCACCACTGCCATCAACCACATGCACGCTGCCTGCACCACTCATCTGAAAGGTCTTATCATGCGAGCCATACTCTTCAGCCTTTTGCGCCATCAAACCCACGTTCGGCACGGTGCCCATGGTAGTCGGGTCAAACGCACCGTGTTCTTTGCAAAATTTAATTGTCTCTTCATAGACACTGGCATAACAGCGATCTGGAATCACCGCGAGCACATCCTGTAATTTGCCTGCTTTATTCCACATCTTGCCTGAACTGCGAATCATCGCAGGCATCGAGGCATCGATGATCACATCACTCGGCACATGCAGGTTAGTGATTCCTTTGTCAGAATCGACCATCGCAATATCCGCACTCACCTCCATTACCGCCTTCAGGTCAGCCTCTATCGCTGCCTGTTGATCTACTGGCAAGGTCTGAATCTTGCTCGTGATATCACCCAGACCGTTATTCAAATTCACACCCAGCTCAGCAAAGGTCGCCGCATGTTTATCAAACACATCCTTAAAAAAGACAGCGACGGCAGCGCCAAAGATGATCGGATCCGACACTTTCATCATCGTCGCCTTCATATGCAGTGAAAAGAGAATACCCTGAGACTTAGCCTCAGCAATCGCTTCTGCCAAAAAGGCCTGCAGTGCTTTTTGGCTCATCACGGCACAGTCGACCACTTCGCCCGCCAATAGCGGCGAAGTTGCTTTAAGCTCAGTGGTCACGCCATCTGCAGCAACAAATTCAATCCTGAATTCACCCGTCGCTGTCATCGTCAGCGATTTTTCAGAACCGTAAAAATCTCCTTCCGACATATGCGCCACACGCGTCTTTGAATCACTCGCCCACGCACCCATCGAATGCGGATGCTTCTTCGCATAACTTTTCACCGAAGCCGGCGCGCGACGATCTGAGTTCCCTTCGCGCAACACCGGGTTCACCGCGCTGCCAAGCACTTTAGCATACGTAGTTTTAATCGCCTGCTCTTTATCATTTTGTGGATTGACCGGATAATCCGGCACAGCATAACCATGTGCCTGTAGCTCTTCGATCACCGCCACCAGCTGCGGTATCGACGCACTGATGTTTGGCAGTTTGATGATATTGGCCTCAGGCGACTTCGCCAGTTCACCCAACTCAGAAAGCGCATCACCGATACGCTGTACATCTTTCAGATATTCAGGAAAATTGGCAATCACACGGCCTGCAAGCGAGATATCACGCGTTTCGATCGTAACATCTGCTGCGGCAGCAAACGCCTCGACAATGGGTAGAAAAGAGTAAGTGGCCAACGCTGGTGCTTCGTCCGTCAGCGTATAGATGATCTTTGCCTTGTCTGTCATGAAAAGTCCTGATTTCTGGGGGAGATTTTGGAAAAGGTAAATTTTACCCTAAAATTGATCTAAAATCAGTGTGACAGGAAAAGTTGAATTAGTGATACCTGATTAAACGCGTTATCATTCAACTATACCCGTGGCGTTTGAAATTTAGGCTTTTAGTGTGCGTCATATTCATTTCATGGCAAGGCGAAATGGTGAGTAATAGCCGGACTATTGCGGGGCATTTCAACGCTGCCATGGAATGAAGAGGGCGTGCAATAAAACCTGAATCTCAATCGCTACGGGTATATCTCTTACATAGCGCCTCAGACACTGGAGTTTAACCATGAACCTTGAGAAGGTCGTTTTTGCTTTTTTTATCCTGCTTGCACTGACACTCAACTTTGGTTTCTTTCTTGGTGATATCGATGTCCCGCATCACCACAGTGTTTACGAGCTGTTCGCTGCGATTGTCGTCAGCTTGATCGCCACGGTATTAAAGTTTGGTGACCGTACTCACCTCGGCGCACTACTGCTCGCGACCAGTCTGGTCGCTGACCTGCAATTAATTATGGCTGCCGTGGTATGGGCCTTTGCTGAACATATTACCGGCAGCGGCATGACTCCTGCTGTGATGGCGATTATCGTATCGCTCTCTGGTGGTGCACTGCTTGCCAATATCACCTCGGTGGTACTACTGGTAGCCGAGACCTTAACGGTGCGTAGTTAACCAAAACGGCTAGCACAACCCATGCATAATATCGCCTTTGTACTACTACGGCGAATTCGCTCTCCGCTGATCGTGCTGATTTGCGTATACGCTATCGCCATACTCGGCTTTGTACTCATCCCTGGGATGGATGATGAAGGGCAGCCGTGGAAGATGGATTTTTTCCACGCCTTCTATTTTGTCAGTTTCATGGGTTCCACCATCGGCTTTGGCGAGATCCCCTACCCTTTCACCGATGGTCAACGGATGTGGGCAACGGTGACCATTTACGGCTCGGTCGTCTCCTGGCTTTACGCCATTGGTTCACTGCTCGCAGTCGTGCAAGACCCAGCCTTTCGCACTCTGAACCGGCAAAATTCTTTTCGCCGCTCCATTTCACGGATCAATTCACCCTTCTATCTAATTTGTGGCTATGGCGAGACCAGCAGCCTGTTAATTAGCGCCCTCACTGAAGCGGGGATTCGCTCAGTGGTGATCGATGCCGACCAGTACAAGCTCAATACACTTGAACTAGAGGACTACCCGATACCCGTACCCGGGCTATGTGCCGATGTCTCGCTGCCTGAAATTTTGATCCTGGGCGGACTCAAACAAAAAAACTGCATCGGCTGCGTCGCTCTGACTGATCGAGACCCAATTAACCTTAAAGTGGCGCTCACCAGTAAGCTGCTTAACCCGTCAATCAAAGTGATTGCGCGCACTGAGACGCAGGATGCCGAACTCAACATCGCCTCCTTTGGTACCGACGAAATCATCAACCCTTTTACCACTTTCGCCGGCCGCCTCGCGCTGGCAATCCATTCACCATCAATGTTTGTGCTCTTTGAGTGGATGACCGGTGTCCCCCACGAACCACTCTGCCAACCAATCTATCCCCCCAGAGGCACCTGGATTCTTTGCGGCTATGGTCGCTTCGGTAAAGCAGTGCATGAAAGACTTGCGTCAGAAGGGGTATCTGCCACCATTATCGAAGAAAAACCCGAATTAACAGAGGCCCCCAAAGGGACCGTGGTCGGCCGGGGCACAGAGGCTTCCACTTTACTGGAAGCCGATATCTGCAACGCTGTCGGGATCGTTGCTGGTACGGATGACGATAGTAATAACCTCTCGATCATCATGACCGCACGCGAACTCAACCCACACCTGTTTATGGTCGCGCGAAAAAACCACCGTGCCAATGCCTCCATCTTCCAGGCAGCCCAGACAAATCTAACCATGCAACGCGGCAGCGTGATCGCGCATAAAATATTTGCATTGATCACCACCCCGCTGCTGGCTGAATTTTTACGCCTGGCGATCACCCATAACAATGCCTGGGCAGAGAGCATTATCGAACGAGTCAGCGCCATTGCAGATGATGAAGCACCACAGATATGGACCGTCAATATCAACAACGAAGATGCGCCGGCCCTGGTCGATGCATTATCCAGGAACCAGCGCCCTCGTTTAAAACAACTTTACGCCCATCCTAAAAATCGAGATGAAACCCTGCCGATCTTCACACTACTATTAAAGCGCAATAATGATGAAATGCTATTGCCGGATGGTGATACACCATTAAAGGCCGGCGACCAAATATTGCTCTGTGGCCAACATGATATCCGTAACCAGATGGAGTGGGTGTTAAAAAACCATAATGTATACCACTACATCCATACCGGCGAGGTACTCGCACAAGGGTGGTTGTGGCGGAAATTTATGACATCAAAGTCAGATCAAAAAAGCTAGCAACATAGCGCTGCTTTTATCAACTCAACCAAGCGCCTTCATGCTTGCATCCAGGTTAGTCGTTGCGCCCTCGTGATTCGGATTAATCGCAAGTGCATGCTGATAATTCAAGATAGCCTGCTCATATTTTTTCAACTCGTAAAGGCAATTACCAAGATTAAAACAGGATTCGGCATTTGGCATTAACTCGATTGCCTGGCGAAAATTCTCAGCTGCCGACTGAAAATCCCCGGAACCATATAGCGCAACCCCCAGGTTGTTATAAGCACCAACTAATTGAGGGTTTATTTTTATCGCCCGATAATAGAGTTCAATCGCATCACTAACCCGGCCACGCTGCGCCTGTATTACACCCAACAAGTGTAATGCATTCGCCTCCTGAGGGTTTATTGCTAATAGTGACCGATAACCCCTTTCTGCGCCATCCAGCTCACCCTGCTGGTGCAGTGCAATCGCCGCATTGAGCATCGTCTTTTGCTCTTCTAAACCATCAGGTAGCTCTTTTTTACTAGCCTGAGATTCAAGCCATTGTGCCCAGATATCAAGGTATGATTTTTCCAGGTTATTACAAAACTGCTGACTATCAAAAAGCAGCGAGGTATCACGTTGAGTCGTTAATTTTTCACGTAAGGGCTGAAGCAATGCAGGCTTATTTGCCAGCTCAACCGCCAGACGTTCATATTCACTTAGCGTATCGACTACTAACTCAGGCACGCCTGCGGCACTTACCAGTCCACCGCCCATACGCGCAACAAAACTGTCGCCCTGGCAGGTCAATAGAGGCAGACCAGTCCATAGCGCATCACATGCCGTGGCTCCAGCATTATAAATCAGCGTATCAAGAAACAAATCCGCCAGGCGCAGGCGGGCCAGGTGCTGAGCAGTCGAGATACGCGCTGCAAATATTAGTCGCCCAGGATTAACACCACGCGACTCAGCTTCGTTACGGAGATTTCTTTGTAACGCATCACTCTCTTCCACCAGCCATAAGACACTTTCCGGCACAGCCAACAGACAACGCATCCAAATATCAAACACTTTCGGTGTAATTTTATAGCTGTTATTAAAGCAACAGTAGACAAAACCCTCTTTAGGCAGACCAGCCTCTTCTCGCGTCATCGTTTCACTCGCAATCACTCGCTGGCTATCGTGTACCATATAACAAGGGAGGTGCAGCAACTTCTCAGTAAAAAAAGGCTGCATTTTATCGGGCACCACTGTTTTATCAACCACTACATAATCAATAAAACTTGCCCCCATCGAGCCGATATAGCCGAGGTAGTGAACCTGTATCGGTGCAGGTCGCATCGCCAGAATGCGCGTTCTTGCTCCCTGGCTATGGCCATTCAGGTCAACCAGGATCATGATTCCCTGCTGCTTAATAAGATTCGCTACGTCACTATCACTCAGGTGCCCAACCGGCATAAAATGATCAACAGCCTTTAGCAGGCGCGCGCTTAATTCACTGTCATCTTTTGGCCCATGCGAGAATGCAAACACCTCAAATTTATCGCGGTCGTGAAGTTCAAACAATTCGACGATCAGCTGCGCAACCACATGCTGACGTAGATCACTTGAAAGATAAGCAATTTTTATCCGCCCATTACGCGACTCGGGAGAAGCATCAAGGCGTAGAGTATTCAGTGGAATAATGCCATCAATGTAGTTCCTGGCGCACGCTAATTGAACACCAGGATCATCACACCAGGATAGTAAGTTAAATGGCATAAGCGTACTTTTCGGCAGTTGAGCACGCCTTATCATTTCACGCTCAAATTCATCATAGCGGGACCAGTCACACACATTACGCGAGATTAAGCACAAATTATAAAATGCATCTTTGTGCTGTGGGTCTATTGCCAACGCGCGGTTAAAAAAGGCAATAGCCTCATCCTGAAGCTTAAGTTTCCGATACGTATTGCCAAGATTGTAATGAGCCTCTGTATGCTGCGGGAAAATCGTTATCGCCTTTGTATAATGCTCAAGCGACTTTTCATACTCCCCGATACGGCTAAATGCCCCGCCTAGATTCGTATGCGTATCTGCATTGTCAGGGGCAACTTCCAGTGCTCTTTCAAAACTAGCGATTGCCAACCAGAACTCCCCCTGATGAATCAAAGAGATCCCACGGTTATTATAGATACCCACGGACTCAGGGTCTTGTATTAATGCCAAATCGTAAAGCCTGACCAATTCAGCATACTGTTCGTTTCGCACGTATATCACGCCAATAAGATGAAGCGCATTCTCATTGGCTGGTTCCTGTTCAAGCACCTTTCGGTAAATATTTTCAGCGCGAGAAAAATCATTTCGTCGGGAGTACTCAAGCGCGCTCTCCAGCATGCGCGAGATTTCAGCAGCGTTAGTATTGGCAATCGGGAGAGGACTATTTTTTTTATGAGGAAATTTTGAACGCTTCTTTCGATTAGCTTTTCTTACCACGAAGTCAACCTCCAAATTAAACAACAGAAAAACCATTCTATCAGCTGTGCGTAACATTGAAAATCAGCGCCGACAATCAGTCTCGCAGGTATTTTCAAAAAAACTGGATGATTCTAACAACATGCCGCCAATGGTACTAGAGATGACGCCACAACATGAGACACAGTGCATCGGAAAGGATTTCTGATGGGAAATATCCCATTCAAACACAATCAGGGACAGGTTAATGGCATCCAGCAAATATACCAGCGCAAAGTGCGGTCAGTGCAGCTATTGGAAGGTTAGCAGAAACCCACTAGGGACATGTCGGCTTGATCCAGAATGCCGGACAACCATCGGTCGTTACGGTAAGGCATGCGGCGCCTTTGAAGAAGAGTTTGTCATTCAACAGGTACCGCCGACAAAGAAATCGCCTCTCATCTATTATAAACGTCCATAACCCGATATTATCAACACTTCTTCGATGGTTCACTTACGTTCGTCTCAATCTTTCTTACCTGACGGAAGTATTCCCGCCTTTTCCCGTGACGCTAACCACAACCGCTCTTAACGAATGCAGCTCTGGGTGGTTTGGTATCTCCGCCTGATCGGCGACACCGAGGGGCCTGCCCTCATCACTAGTACAGCATGGCATTACAGCATCCTGCTGTTCTGCCTTCTTGGCACACTGACAACTATCTTGAAAAACACCGGCTCCTCAACGCTGCTTATATTTTTCCAAACATAATCGTCCTTGTTTTTTGAAACTTGCTCCATTATTTGAGGAAACACCCCCTCAATTCTTGAACGGATTTGATCAGGATTAAACTGATAGATTGGATCTATGGATGTGACGTTGCCACCCTTGGCGGATAACTCAGCATTAAAACATGCTGGGCCATCTCCACAGTCAAGAATCTTTTTTCTAAGGTCATCGCGTGTAAGCGAGAACATTTCTTTGTACTCGCTTAATGATCTTCCCCAAGGTACTACTTTTGATAATTCCACGATGAGACCTATTGTGTATTGTGTATAACGCCATGCTCAACTGCCATTTGACGTGGGGCTCTGATTTAGTTTGTATTTGTTCGTTCTGATTGAGCAAAAGCGGAGGAATAGTCGTTCTATTTCGAGTTTTTGTGATTGAAGAACGGGCAAAGACGGGCTGAAGCAGAGATGCGAAAACGGTAAGTTATTCCGTGCACGTTCCTTAGAGGGAAATTACGCCCAACTAACACCTGAAGGTAGTTCAAAGCTACTGTACTCGAGGTGGACTACCCTACGGTGAGACGGACATTTTGCTTTACTTGATGAATGCAATATATGTGGCCTCATTATTACAACCCCGCCTGCACCTACAACGCAGGAAACATACGGTTCCCGCTTAACCTTTCTGTCTATTTCTTCTTGTTTAAGTATTCCTTGGCGATGGGTACCAGGAATTACTTTTAAGCAACCATTGTTTTCGTTTGTAGAATCAATATGTAACTGACAAACTACGACTGTTGTCGGGCAGGCCAAAGTAGTTCGCAAACACGTTGTTTGCCCAGCGCTAAAAAATAAAGTGCCTTCATTACCAAGTGAGATAGAAAGAAAGCATCATTGGCATCAACCTCAACGCAGACAAGCTATTACGGCTTATTTATAAACCTTCCGCTTAAAAAGATCACTGCGCCGGCTAACAAGGCGATCAAGAAATAACAACCCATCTAAATGATCAAGCTCATGTTGCACGGCGCGTGCTTCATAGCCTTCCATCACATAATGCTGCGGCCCACCAAATTCATCCAGCGCCTCTAGCATAATGGTCTCGGCGCGCACTACGTTACCGGTATAATCCGGCACCGACATACACCCCTCACGGCCGACCACTGAACCGTGCCACTCTATAATTTCCGGATTGATCAACACCACCCTACCGTGTTGTTTAATCTTTTTTTTAGCGGAGACATCTACAATCGCGATGCGTTCCAGTCGGCCCACTTGTGGTGCAGCAACACCGACACCGCCCGGCCCGGCGCGCATCGTCTCTTCAAGGTCTGAAATAAACTCACGCAAGGCATCATCAAACAGCGTGACATCACTGCACACCTGCTTAAGACGTTCATCCGGGTATTGCAGGATATCCAACAGTGTCATCGAGCAATCAGCCGATGACGACATCAATCGGGGATAGACGTGTTTCGATTCCTTCGCTAGCTATAATCTTCAGTGCGGATTCCAGAGAGAGTATCCCCTCCTGCGCCTCTCCTTCGATATGCAACACGTAGATCGGTTTCTCTTTGCTACCCGCCACATCCGATTCCAGCGACAGAATATACAACCCTGCTTCAGCGAGTGTCGCCGTGGCATGCGCCACAATACCACTACGATCTTCACCAAACAGGGTAATCCGCACATCAGGCTCAACATGATGGTGAAGCGCTGCTTTAATGCTATCAAGGTGCAGATGTAAGTCCAGCGATTCAATCACTGGTGCAAGCAGATCTCTCAACGCCTTTTCACGCCCTTCGCTCTGCACCATTAACATCATGGTGAAGTTACCACCGAGGCGGGTCATCGAGGCTTCACCCAGGTTGCAGCCACCATCAAACAGTGCGGAGGTGACTTTAGCAACGATGCCGGGGCGATCTGGCCCCACCACGACTGCCATAAACCATTTATCCATACATCCCCCTTTAATAACCGTTAATGCAATAACAGGTGCGTTAGATAAATCACCATCACACCACCACAGATCAATAACACCTGCTGCGTCGAGGCGCTGATTTCGGTGCGTTTATGCAGCCCGGGAATCAAGTCTGATACGGCAATATAGATACAGCTTGATACCGCAATCGCCAGCATATAAGGCATTAACCACTCAACACCATTAAGGCCAAAGTAGCCGGCCGCTCCACCCAGTGGTGCGGTCAGGCTGGAGAGAATATTTAATACCAGTGCACGTGAACGACTCAATCCGCTGTTCAGAAGCACTGCAAAATTACTCAACTCCTGCGGGATCTGATGTGCCATTACTGCTAGGCTAGTCACAATACCAAGATTGATATCAACCAGAAAGGCCGCTGCGATTAAGACCCCGTGGATCAGGTTATGCACCGCATCTCCGACCACAATTAATGGCCCGGCAACACCATCTTTATGCTCGTCTTCTTCGCGCACATGATGTGCCTCACAATCGGTGTGATGACAATGTCGCCATAGCACCATTTTTTCCATGATGAAGAAACCAAGCAGCCCCAACAACACCGCAAACGTCACCCGGTGGGTGTCGCCATCCGGCACGGTCTCCAGCGCATGTGGCAACAGCGCAAGAAAAGCCGCACCCAATAATGCACCGGTCGCAAAACTAATCAAGTGTGGTAACAGGCGTGTGCGTAGCGCCGTTGGTAACAGCAGAAACAGGCCCGCCGCGACCACACTCAATACGCCGACTAACAGGCAAAACAGTACAATCCACGCCAAGGGGCTCATCGCCTGATCCTACTTATTAACAACATCAACAATTCTAGTCAGCAACCAGATTAACCGCCGCGCTTTCTCAAATAGGCTGCCGCTTCAAGCTGATTCTGCTCCATCGCCCAATCAACCGCATTCTCCCCATCAACTGTTTTGAGATGCATATCTGCACCATTTTCAAGCAGCAATTCGATCATATCCAGTTTGCCCTGGCGTGCAGCACGCATCAACGCGGTTTGTCCATCTTTGGCCTGTATATTCACATCAGCATCATGGGCAATCAACAGTTCAGCAATCTTTAGATGCCCCATGAATGAAGCCACCATCAATGGCCCAATGGTTTCACGGTTGAAATCGTTTACATCGGCACCATTGGCGATCAGGATCTCAATCACCTCTGGCTCGTCGGTCATCGGTGGTAGCATCAGTGCGGTATTGCCATTGACGTCTCCTGCATTCACATTTGCCCCCATATCGATCATATGTTTGACGATGCCTGGGTACGGGCCGGAAACAGCCAACATCAGCGGTGTTGTACCCAACACGCCAGGCGCATTGATATCGACTTCACGCTTCAATAGTAACGCGGCAATTTCAAGGTGACCGTGACGAATTGCCAGTGCTAGCGCCGAATCACCGGCACGGTTAAAGACGTTTACATCAACGCCCTGATGCAGCAAATCCTCAACTGCTCGGACACTGCCTGAATCAACCGCATCAATCAATGGCGGATTACTACACCCCGTTAGCATACCCGTTAACATACCAAGGGAAGCCAACAACACAATAACCTTCAAGAAGTTCGTATTCATACGCGAGAATTAACCATTATATGCCAGTGAAAGAGCGGCAATTCTACATGAGTTTAGATAAAAAAGGACGATGAGGCGTTGACCAGCACCAGTTCAGTGGGGATTCTCATTAATCCGCCATCCAGATCAACGTCGCCATGCGCCCGGTGACTCCATCACGACGGTAGGAGTAGAAATTCTCAGGGCTACCGACGGTACACCACTCACCGCCATAAATCGCACTAATCCCTTGTTTTCCCAGAACCAGCGTTGCCAACTGGTAGAGATCCGCATGCCAGTGGCCGTCGCGAACCGGGACAAAGGCAGCGGCCGCCGCTGCATCACGCGCTACAAAGGCGGCGCGCACCTCCGCCCCTACTTCAAATTGCTGCGAACCAATGGCGGGGCCGAGCCACGCCATCAATTCACTCGGATGTCTCATCGCCGCAATGGTCGACTCGATCACCCCACCAGCGAGCCCTCGCCAGCCAGCATGAACCGCCGCCACGGTGGTGCCATGTTTATCACACAATAAAACAGGCAGACAATCAGCCGTGAGCACCGCACTGACGATACCCGCCTGCGTGGTGAAGCTGGCATCTGCCTCAATCCCGATGGGACTACTAGCTGCATCGACACAGTCAATACCGTGAGTCTGGGTTAACCAGGCTGGAGAGGCTGGTAGTGCCAACGCCTGTTGCAACTGTTCACGGTTTGCAGCCACCGCAGCAGGATCATCAGCAACATGGTCACCAAGGTTTAATGCCGTATAGTTACCGACGCTGGCACCACCACTACGCAGCGAAGAGGCAGCCCTAACATTGGCTGGCGCGGGCCAGTCCGGGACTATCCAGCGTAGCGCTTCAATTGAGTCGAGCCAAATTGAATCGGACCGGACTGAATCAACCTGGTCAGGCATGTTTACTCGGCTAGCTTCAAGTCTTCGTCAAGCACTTGCAGCAGTCTAGTCATATCCGTTGGCAGCGGCGCTTCCCATGAGATCACCTCACCGCTTTCAGGGTGCACCAGACCTAGTTTTGCCGCATGCAGTGCCTGGCGTTTAAAGGTGCGTAACATAGTACTCAGTGTCTCACCGCAACCCTTCGGGATTCGTAAGCGCCCGCCGTAGACCGGGTCACCAACAATCGGGTAACGAATATGCGCCATATGGACACGAATCTGATGGGTACGACCGGTCTCCAGCTTTACCAGCACATGGGTGTGGGCGCGAAAACGCTTTATCACCCGGTAGTGCGTGCGCGCCTCTTTGCCACGGCTTACCACTGCCATGCGGGTTCGCACCGTGGGATGACGTCCGATGGCGGCATCAACCGTACCACCTGCCGTCATCACACCATTCGCCACAGTTTGATATTCACGCTCAAATTCACGCCGTTGAATCTGCTCCGTCAGTATTTTTTGCGACTTAAGGGTACGTGCCACCACCAGCAGACCACTGGTATCTTTATCAAGACGATGCACGATACCGGCACGCGGCACAGTGGTCAGCTCCGGCGCATGGTGCAACAGCGCATTCAACATCGTCCCTTCGCGATTACCTGCTGCGGGATGCACCACCAGCCCAACTGACTTGTTGATCACCAGAATAGATTCATCTTCATAGACGATATCGAGTGGAATCGCCTCTGGCTTTGAGTCGACCTCTTCTTCCAGCTCAACCGTGACCTCAATCTGCTCACCGCCGCGCAGCTTATCTTTCGAACGCAGCTGCTTACCATCAACCAGCACCCACCCATCACTCACCCACTGCTGCAGGCGCGCGCGCGAATAGTCCGAAAAAAGCTGAGCCAGAATTTTATCAAGACGCTGCCCCGCTAGTTCATCACCCACTGTCGCACTTAACTGTTCTATTTGACTCATGACAAATCGCCACCAAACCCCTTTTATTCACGAGCATATAAGCTCATAATCAATTCACAGGTGATCGACCTGTGCCATTTCAACGGTACTTACCACTATTTAATGGTGCCTTCGCTGGTAAGGACACCCCGGATAACAGGATCTAAACATATGCGACCATCTAATACAGTATACTGTTTTATCGCTGCATTTTCGCTACTACTCTCAGGCTGTGCCACCACCGCACAAAACAACAGCAGCGAACATTCCCAGTCAAATCAGCCCATGACCGCCAGCACAATCTATAACGCAGGCAAAGAGGCAATGAATACTGGTGGCCATCAGGAGGCTATCCGTCATTTCAACACCCTCATCACACAATACCCTGTGGATAAATTTGCACTACAGGGGCGCCTCGAACTTGCTTATGCCTACCATAAAACGGGCCAGGGTAGCTCAACCATTGCCACCACTGAGCGTTTTATCAACGATCACCCACAACATAAAAATGCCGATTACGCCTATTATCTGCGCGGCCTCAGCGCCTATGAAACGGCACTTGCCAAACTCAACCAAGGGGTCACCTCAATCCCGTTCGAAGTGCCGATGGCACTCACCTTTCTAAATGAACTGAACAATCATTATCCTGATGGCAAATATAGTGATGACACCCACCAGCGCATCAACACCCTCAACGAGCGTGTTGCGCAACTGCTAGTGTTCTCGGCAAAACATCACCTGGATCAGAGTAATCCCGCCAAAGCTGCGCTGCTTGCCAGGCAGGTGGTCGATGACTATTCAACCACCTCCTCTCTCCAGGAAGCGGCCATCATCACCAATCAGACCTATCAGCTACTTGGCCTGAGTAATTCACAACAACATAACAACACCATTGCCAGAATGGCCCCGGTTTTGACACCAATGCCAATACCAGCCCCCGCTCCTACAATGGCAAGCCCACAACACCAGCCTGCCACTACTGTGGCCACCCTAGCGGCGCCTAAAAATCTGATGGCAAGCAGCAAGACCATCAGAGATACCGATTGGCTAATATCGCAGGAGCCACAATTGTTCACCATTCAGGTACTCGGCACAGAGAATGAAGCACTCCTGCGCCAACAGATCAAAAACGGTGGCCTGACCAACAAAGTGGCCTATTATAAAAAAAATCGCGGCGACATCGCCTGGTTTTCACTGGTTTACGGCAGCTACACCAGCCATGATGCCGCGCTGACGGCATCCCGCTCCCTGCCAGTCTCGTTGCGTAAAAACAAACCGTGGATCAGAAAAATCGGTGACATCCAGGCCTCGTTGAGTGAATAACAGATGAATAATGGGCTATAATCCAAACCTGAGCTGAGGCCTTGCGCCCAATACCGTTTTTATTTAATCAAGTTGGTAACCCATGCGTGCTTTACATTTCATCGCCCCACTACTGATCATCCTGCTCACAGGCTGCTCAACCCTACAGGAAAAAGATGACTCGGAACTGAGTGCAAACGAACTCTACGAACGCGCCAGAACAGCGCTTGAGATGAAAGACTATGAGATCGCGATCTCGCATTTCGACACCCTTGAGACACGCTTTCCGTTTGGCGTCCATGCGCAACATGCGCAGCTCAACTCAGCCTACGCCTATTACAAGTTCAGTGAGTCAGAATCGGCTATTGCCAATGCGGAGCGTTTTATCAAGACCTATCCTCGTCATGAACATGTCGACTACGCCTACTACTTGCGAGGCCTTGCCAAATTTAACCAGGACAAAGATAACCTTGATCGCATCTTCAATCTTGATGTCACCGCACGAGAGTCCGGCGCCATTCAGGCATCATTCTTCTACTTCAGGGAGCTGGTCGAGCGCTTTCCGGAAAGCCGCTATAGTCCGGACTCACGCCAGCGTATGGTTCACCTGCGCAATCTGCTGGCACAAGCAGAGCTGCATGTAGCCAACTACTACCTCAGTCGGGAAGCCTTTACTGCCGCAGCCAATCGCGCCAAATACATTATTGAGGTTCTGCCACGTACCCCCGCAATACCAGAGGCACTCACTATCATGGCAACAGCCTATCAGCAACTCGACCTGCAGCCACTTGCTGATGATGCGCTACGCATACGTAACAACAACTTCCCAGATTACACCCCCCGGACGGAGATGTAGTTACCAGGCGCTTTAATATCAATACGGGGAATAAGTAACCGACACCACGTCGCAACCTGCACGACATGGTCAAACAGTTCCCATAAAAAACCGACGTGACAACATCGCTGCCACGTCGGTTCCCTATCATCAATCAAGTTCGCAAATTCAATTCGAAACTTAATGCCAGGAAACTAAATCGCGTCGTTATCTTCTTCACCGGTACGAATTCGAATAATACGCTGCACATCACTGACAAAGATCTTACCGTCACCAATCTTACCGGTACGCGCCACCTCAGTGATCGCCTCAATACATTGATCCAGCTGAGATTCTGCCACCACCAGTTCAATCTTAATCTTAGGCAGAAAATCGACAACATATTCCGCACCACGATAGAGTTCAGTGTGCCCCTTCTGACGCCCAAAACCCTTCGCTTCAATCACCGTCATGCCGGTGATGCCAACCTCGGATAACGCTTCACGCACATCATCCAGCTTAAACGGCTTAATAACCGCCTCGATTTTTTTCATTGCATGCTCCTCATTGAGCTAATATGCCCCGTCTAAATGATTGTATTCCGTTATTACGCCTCATGAAAGCCTGACGTAATCGGATAACGCCGATCACGCCCAAAGGCACGCGCAGTAATCTTCACCCCCGGCGGGGCCTGGCGGCGTTTATATTCATTACGCTTCACCATTGCCACCACCTGGCGCACCATCTCACTCTCATAACCGGCCTTGATAATCGCATTCGGCCCCATATCCTGCTCCACAACCATCTCCAGCACCGGGTCAAGTATTTCATAAGGCGGCAAGCTATCTTCATCTTTTTGACCCAGTGCCAGTTCAGCCGAAGGCGGACGATCAATCACCCGCTGTGGAATCACCGGTGACACCCTGTTGCGATAACGAGAGAGACGATAAACCAACAGCTTCGGAACATCTTTAAGCGGTGCAAAGCCACCCGCCATGTCACCATAAAGCGTGGCGTAACCGACCGACATCTCACTCTTGTTACCGGTGGTGAGCACGATCTTGCCCCCTTTATTCGAAATCGCCATCAGAATGATGCCACGGCAGCGTGCCTGAATATTCTCTTCCGTCGCATCCGGTTTATCACCGAGAAAATCATCCTGCAGCGCCGTCAGGAATGATTTATACATCGGTTCGATATCAACCTGATGACATTTAATCCCCAGTGCATCGCACTCTGCAAAGGAGTCTTCAATACTCATCGCGGCAGTGTAGCGCGACGGCATCGTCACCGCTTCAACATTGGCCGCGCCAATCGCATCGACTGCGATCGTCAGCGTCAATGCAGAATCGATCCCGCCAGAGAGGCCTATCACTACGCTGTTAAAACCGTTTTTATGAATGTAGTCGCGCACCGCTAACACGATTGCGTTGTAGATCATCGCATCATCGCTCGGTAGCGGTGTCACCCATGCAGGTTGCGGCACCAACGCACCACTCTCAGCCAGCACAAACTCGGCGACCATCAATGACTCAACCAATGTTGGCAGGCGTTGCGTCACAAGCCCGTTGGCATTGATCACAAATGAGCCGCCATCAAAGATCAACTCATCCTGACCACCCACCAGATTCAAATAGATAATTGGCAAGCGACTCTCAGCCACACGCTTCGCCAATTCATCTTCACGCTCTTTTTGTTTTCCTACATGGAACGGTGATGCATTCAGATTAATGATCAGCTGCGCACCCGCCTGCTTCGCCTCATCAAGCGCCTGCGGCTGCCAGATATCTTCACAGATTGAGAGGCTCACCTTAACACCGTTGATTTCAGTGGTGGTTGAAGCAGTGCCTGCACGAAAATAACGCTTTTCATCGAACACGCTATGGTTAGGCAGCGACTGCTTAAAGTAACGGTACTGAACCTCACCATCATTGATCACCGCTGCAGCGTTGTAACAACCACCATCGTCATAGTGCGGATAGCCGAGTACAATGCTAATGCCGCTGACAGCAGATTTGATCGCTGTGAGCGCAGCATCAATCTGCTCTATCATCGCAGGGCGCAGCAGCAGGTCTTCCGGCGGATAGCCAGTTAAGGTTAATTCAGGGAAGACCACCACATCGGCTTTGAGTCGATCACGCGCATCCTGCGCCTCTTCAATCACCTTCGCACAATTGCCAGCGATATCACCCACCAGCAGATCGATCTGCGCCATTGCGACGCGTAATTTATTGTTCAAAATAGTTCTCTATACCCGTGGCGTTTGAGATTGGGGCTTTTAGTGTGCCTCATATTCATTTCTTGGCAAGGCGAAATGGTGAGTAATAGCCGGACTATTGCGAGGTATTCCAACGCAGCCATTGAATGAAGAGAGCGTGCAATAAAACCTAAATCTCAATCGCTACGGGTATATCACACCACTGTCACGCTTATTTAGCCGGGCAGACCTCAAGGATTCGATCCCCCATATCCGCAGGCGATTCTGCAATCGAGACACCAGCATTTTTCAGTGCTTCAATCTTATCACTCGCAGTACCTTTACCACCGGAGATAATCGCGCCAGCATGGCCCATGCGTTTACCCACAGGTGCGGTCAGCCCTGCAATATAAGAGACCACCGGCTTGGTCACGTTTGATTGGATGTACTCAGCCGCCTCTTCTTCAGCAGTGCCGCCAATCTCACCCACCATCATGATCGCTTTGGTTTGATCATCCTGCTCGAACAGCTCCAGACAATCGATAAAATTCATGCCGTGAATCGGATCACCACCGATGCCAACACAGGTACTCTGGCCAAGGCCGTTGCCTGTGGTTTGATGCACCGCTTCATAAGTCAACGTACCTGAGCGTGATACCACACCCACCTTACCCGGCTGATGGATTGCACCTGGCATAATACCAATCTTGCAAGCACCCGGCGTAATCACACCCGGACAGTTGGGGCCAATCAGGCGTGCGTCGTAACCCGCCAGCTGCGCCTTCACTTTAATCATATCCTGAACCGGGATACCTTCAGTAATACAGACAATCACCTTGATGCCCGCATCCGCTGCTTCCAGGATCGCATCCGCCGCGAACGGTGCTGGTACATAGATCATCGTCGCATCCGCGCCAGTCTCAGCCACCGCGTCATGCACGGTATTAAACACTGGCAGATCAAGATGTGTCTGACCGCCTTTACCCGGCGTCACACCTCCCACAAAACGGGAGCCATACTTGATCGCCTGCTGGGAGTGAAACGTCCCCTGCTTCCCTGTAAAACCCTGACATATCACGCGTGTTTCTTGATCGATCAGAATCGACATCTATCTCTCTCCCGGAAAATTAACCATTACTACCCAGATACCACCATACACTTTAATCGACAACGCATTGAATCGCTTGAGTCCAAGCTGCTAACTATCGATCAATTAAGGAAAAATCGTGGTGATAGTGTCCCAAATTTACCCAGAAACTTAAAGTCATTTTTCTAACTCAAACACTGTCAAACAGAACAATCGGGCGACTTCTCCTGACTATTCTGAATATCACAAAAAACGAACAGCCAGTGGCAGGTATTTATTCCTTGACCATCGCCAGAAGCCGCTCCGCCACCAAAGCAGATGAAGCAGGGTTTTGGCCTGTAATCAAGTTACCGTCGGTCACCGCATATGGCTGCCAATCATCGGCCTTTGAATACGCCCCCCCTTTCGCCTTTAACTCATCCTCCAGCATAAAGGGCACCACCGCTGACAGTTGAACGGCATCTTCTTCTGTGTTGCTAAAACCTGTCACAGACTTCCCTTTGACTAACGAGGCTCCATCCATCGAGATGGTGTGGCGCAGAACCGCTGGTGCGTGACAAACAGCGGCAACGGGCTTGCCATCGGCAACCATGGTTTCAATTAAGACGATCGAATGACGATCTTCAGCCAGATCCCACAGCGGCCCATGCCCACCGGGATAAAATACCGCATCAAAGTCATCCGCTGAAATTTCCGATAGTTTCTGCGTATTGGCTAGCACCGACTGAGCATCAGCATCCGTCTTAAAGCGCTCCGTGGCCGCTGTCTGAAAATCAGGCGCATCACTGTTTGGGTCTAAGGGTGGTTGCCCACCCTTTGGCGATGCCAGCACAACCTCCGCATCATCATCTTTAAACAGATAATAAGGCGTCGCAAACTCCTCTAACCAAAAGCCAGTTTTTTGCCCAGTGTCGCCAAGCTGGTCGTGTGATGTGAGTACCATGAGTATTTTCATATGCGCGTTCCTTCTTTAGCCAGAGGCAGGTCAGCGCACAGGATAACAGTTAGGAACTGTGCACGGAATAACTTGCTGTTTTGGCGCTCTGATTTAGTTTGTATTTGTTCGTTCTGATTGAGCAAAAACGGAGGAATAGTCGTTCTATTTCAAGTTTTTGTGATTGAAGAACGGGCAAAGGCGGGCTGAAGCAGAGATGCGAAAACGGTAAGTTATTCCGTGCACGTTCCTTAGCCGTAAGCTTAGCCGGACACCCATTCTTAACAAAGCTGATAAAGATCCTGTTTGTTGCCGACAATGACATCAGCAATCGCAATCTGTTGGTTAAAGGTTTCGTTTGCGGTGTAACGAATATCGGAAAGCTGGCGCGCATCTACCAGGGTAATAATTTTCTGAATAGACAATACATCTTGAAAATTCTCATTAGAAAGCACATTCAATACCTCTTTAGGATGACCAGGCCCGGTGGGTTCGATCAATAAGCGATCCGGTCGCGCTTTGGAAAGTAACTAATTTAAAGCAACCTGCATCGGCACACCGGTGGCACAGCACATACAGCCACCAGGGACCTCGCGAATAAATACCCCTGCCTCTTCTTTAGACTGTCCTTGAAATAGACTGCCATCAACGCCTATTTCACCAAATTTGTTTACCAATACTGCCCAGCGCTCATCGTCTGGTTTACTTTTCAGTAAATGCAAAATGGCAGAGGTTTTCCCCACCCCCAAGAATCCGGTAATAATATTGGTAGGAACCGCAGAGATTTTTTGACGGGAAACGTTCAATTGATTTCCTCTCCTTTAATACAAACCCGCTTGTGCTTACGGTCAACACTCAGATAAAAACAATCTGGCCTTCCGGTATGACAAGCTGCGCCCTTCTGACTTACTTCACACAGAATGGCATCACCATCACAGTCGAATGACATATTAACCAGTTCCTGAGTATGACCACTGGTTTCGCCTTTAATCCAAAGCCTGTTTCGGCTGCGAGACCAGTAGGTCATGCGCCCAGTGTTGATCGTTTTCTCTAAGGCCGATTTATTCATCCAGGCCATCATTAGCACCGTGTTGCTGGAGGCATCTTGAGTAATTACCGGGATGAGCCCTTGGTCGTTGAAGGCAAGTTTCTCAATGACTTCATTCAACGGTCGTAAATGGCCATCTGAGCGCAATTCAATTTCCTGAAAATAAGCATTCTTCATTTGATTTGGCGACTGTGATCATGGCAGCTGCAATTATTATCATGATGGTGGCATAAACGATAATTCCACAGATGTCCCGCAGCAATAAAAATGGCACCGATGACTGTTAATACCTTCTCCCATATTTCACCTGATTCAAGTCTCTCAACAAAAAGGGCGGTTATCAATATAGATAGGCCAATCGCGCCTACTGCGACGATGTGATAATTCTTATGTTTTCTACACCCCAAGGTTAAAGCGAATATACTGGTTGGTATGATAACAATGAGCAACCAAAGATGAAGTGCTTCACCTTCCAACGGTAGTGCTGCTAGGCTTGGAATTAAGATAACGGCCCAAGGAAAGGCTAAGCAATGAATAGTGCAAAGCAGTGAAAGGCTAATGGCCATCCGGTCAGTTAATGCTTGAATATTTTGATTCACTTCAGTTCTCTATTTTATTGACGAAGGCTATGATTAAGCCTGTGCCATACAGTTGTCGCAAAGACAATCCAACTCAACTTGCTGACTCACCAAGTGGAAACCCGCTTGTGCAACATTACTTTTCAATTCCGTCATCGTTGATTGACTGATACTAATTTCATCCACTTTTTTACATTCACCGCAAATCAAAAACTGCGGCACACCATGGGCATGATCACAAGTGATATGGGAACAAGCAACATACTTGTTAGCCAAACTCAACTTGTGAACCAAATGTTCATCTTTCAGAAAATCCAGTATTCGATAAATCGACATGGCGGGAATGGCTTCGCCAAGCTCCGCCTTGCAGTAATCCACCAGATCATAAGCGGACAACGCTTTTTTAGATTTCAACAAGCCAGATAGCACCAGTTTTCGCTTATTGGTTAAACGAGCACCATGTGCTTTGCAATGTCGCTCTGCATGTTCAATGATGTTCTCTACTCTACCCATCAACACTACCTCAGTTAGATACGCTTCGTGCCAGCACTCAATTCCGTTACACCTTGTCCTACATCGCACCCCTCTCTTCGATGCCTGGAAATGGGTCTAACAGCATCACGATGATTAAAGCCAATTTTTCACCCTGAGCATAGCTAAGGAACGTGCACGGAATAACTTACTGTTTTCGCATCTCTGCTTCAGCCCGTCTTTACCCGTTCCTCAATCACAAAAACTCGAAATAGAACGACTATTCCTCCGCTTTTTATCAATCAGAACAAACAAATACAAACTAAATCAGAGCGCCAAAACAGTAAGTTATTCCGTGCACGTTCCTAACTCTATCGCTCGCTGTAATCTCGCTATGGGTGTTGTCATGTTCATGTCTTCGTATGATGAAACTTTGTTGTTACTCCAAGACATCCAATGTCAGTACAAGACGTCTTTCACCTGGTTTGGGCGAAGGTGAGCGATGTACCAGTCCGGCATTTTCATTTCCCTGCCAAAGCTCGCCTTTTATCAGCGCGACATCACCTTGATTGAGTCGCTGAATATCACTATCACTTTGATATATTCCCGATAACTTATCAGTCAAACCATTGTTGCCAAAACCCAGCTTGCTACGATCAACCAAGTGATGGGGCAACCACTGGGTGGCTGTACCTTGATAGGTGGTGACTAAACGGCAGAGCACCCTGTCAACATGGAATCGAGGGCACATTGCATGATCTAATGCCGCCAATCTCAGTCCAACGCAATCAAGATCAAACAAACAGCCGAACATTTCTACAAGCGCATTAATATCCTCACTTAATTCGTTAGCGCATGGATAACCCTGCAATGCTTCACGAACAGCATCTAGTGCATTTTGAGGTGTAATACTGATTGCTACTTGCAACGATCTCTTTGACTTTAAAAGCTCGTCAACACCAGCCATTAGGTCGGCGGATAACTCACGTCGCCAGATCACAATATTGTGTAAATCCTGATAAATATCCCCAAGCACACAGGGATTGGCGGACTCTGATCCTGTTCGTATCGTTATAGATGGGCCTGTATCAATTAAGCTTTGTCTAAGTGCGTCCATAAATATCTCCCAATGGAAAGCAAGTACTTGTGTCAATCAAGGGGATGGTATTCGACATAAAATGATATGTTACAACATATCTTTTAAATTGAAAAGGCTGGGTGAAACATTTCTAGTGAAGAGGCGCTAACGCCATGGTTGAAATGACCCGCCAAATCAACATCTGAAACCTTAAGCTGTATTAGCTCCCCACTTCGATACCCCACCTCAAGTAGCACACGAAAAGTTAGATAGTTTTTTCTACAATTCAAGTGCATGTACGGATTCTCTAGACAATCCGGATCAGCCAACCTTAAAATCCCCTGAATACTCTAGGTGGCATAGCTTATGCCGGAACGTATGTGAGTGGTAAATTTTCAGCGGTATCCTGTTGAAATTTCAGTTTGACTGTATAAAGCCGCTATTTTATAAATCCATCGCTTTAAGAATAGGCTAGGCATGAAATCATTTCTCCGTGAGAACCCCACAATCGCTTTTGGTCTGGGTTTACCACTATTGCTCGTTGTGGTATTTCTGCTTATTTCGGGGCTGCCCGCTCTCCTGGTGGCACCCCCCCAATACGATGTGCTTTACGCAACCGAATACTACAATGATCAGAATGGTCTGCAAATATCCGTCGTAGATCAGAAGGTTCAGGTTAGCCATCAGGGCAATTTGCAAAGCAACAAAAAACCACGTCTGTGGCGTTACAACCCAAAAACAGGGGCGGTGAAGGAGATCCCCATCATACTGCCATCCGACCTTGCTCCATCGGAAAAAGGTGCGGTTACACCCGAAGCAGTTTCTAAAATCACCCCGATCAATGTTCCAGATGTTGTTGGGTTGATCATTGATTCGTCCAGTATTGCGCCGGATGGATACGAATTTAGCAGTGGGAAAAATCGTTATTCGGGTGATGTGTTCACCGGCTTGTTTAATTCTTCGCGCTATCGCAATGAAGCGGTACTGGCGAAAGATGGACGCAGCATCCGCCTGCCGAATGGCGACGACAGGTATTATTATCGCAATTACAACCGTTTCATCGGCTGGGTAGTGTCACCATGATTTGGCTGTTGGTTCTCATTGTTATATTCCTACTGATTGGCGGCGGCATGTGGCTCTGGCCGCTGCTGGCCGGAATCCTTGGTTTAACAAACGTAAAGGATAAGCCGAGCGCGCTGGTGAACATCGCACAGCTGATGCGCAATTTTGAGATCACGCCCGCTGAGGTCGAAGCCGCCTTTCATACGTCTGACGTTGCTCAGGCGGTGTCGGCACAACGCAGTAAAGGCGATATCGCCAGGACTCTATTTATCTATCTCGGCGCGATTTTCATTCTCGCGGGCATCGGCACTTATATCGGTATTTTTTGGGAGAGTATGGGTAGTGCGATGCGGGTTTTTGTGACGCTGGGCGTTGGCTACATTCTGCTTATTGTGCTGGTTGCCGCACTGCATGAAAAAAAATATCCGCGACTCGTTCTGCCACTTACGCTCGCCTCCGTGTTTATGATGACTGGCGGCTGGTTCGTCCTTATCCACGAGGTGTACCCGCATGGCGACAACTGGCGTGCCGCAGTACTTGCTGTGTTCGGCGTGATGGCCACGCACCAGAGCGCACTGTTCGGCAAATACCGACTCACGGTGCTGGCGTTCACGGCGTTGTTTTTTGTTTACGGATTTATGCAGGTTGGCCTTGACATGCTTGGTGTGCCGATCGATTACATTGCCATTGTCCTTGGTGCTTCGTTGTTTCTGGTTGCGACTGCGCTTGAAAAAACGCCTCAACGTTTACTTGCAGAACCTGCTTTATTGCTCGGGGCCTGCTGGATGAACGGCGGTCTGTTCGACCGCATCGCGACATTCACTTCCGTCAGCTGGGCGAGTCTGGTTATTGGCCTGTGTGTAATGTTCGCAGCGTACGGTCTGCAGAAGGCCGGCCGCTATTCGCGCCTGACTGGTCTTGGCTATTTCATCGGATCGATCATGGCCTATAGTGGCTTGTTCGATCTCGTACAGAACACGTCCGTCGAACTTCTCTATCTTGCAGTCACTGCATCCATGCTCTATGCCTGCGTGGTGCTACAAAGTCGAGCGCTGTTGTTTACCACTGTAATTGCTATGCTTAGCTTTATCGGTTTTTACACCTCAAAGTATTTCGCTGATTCTTTGGGCTGGCCGATCACGCTTGTCCTTATGGGTATCGCCTTCCTGGGCGTCGGCACAATCGCCATCAAGTTAAAACGGCAGATCTAGAAACCTCAGTTGGATCACGAAAGTCCGCGCAAGCGCTTGGCGCACCTAGCAAAGCAGAAAAATATCTCATCACCAATAAGGTGACCACGAATTTTTATGCTTCACTATGCACACCAATATCTTACGCCTCTTTTTCGCGTCCAACTGAGGCTTCTAGGTTGAATGACACTAATGATCATCAATAGCTTGCCGATGGCTAGTACAAGATATATTCGGGGCTGTAAAAAATAATTATCGTGCATTCTGCATACGTATTTAATACTTCTTTCACACTACACCTGATTTCATTAAATGCTCAGCCGTTTTTAACTACTGACACAGGTAGATAGCCCCTTATACATCTTGAAACCAGAGAGATATCACTATCGTGATTATCGTGCAGCGCAGCATAACTGCATGACGTACAAACAAACTAAAGAGAGGTAGGTGTTACATGGGATTAAGAAAACGAATATCGTTATTAGCTATAGCCTCACTATTTTCAAGTGCAGCATTAGCAGAGCAAGTCAATGTAGACGTCAGCGCGACAGTGACAAACGTATATGATCCATATGGTGTCGTCAGTGATATTCAACCGGGCTCGATCATTGGTGGGCAGTACCGCTATGAAACCAGCACACCTGACTCAGACCCCGAATTTGGCATGGCGCACTATCAACATGCATCAGGCACTGGTGGTTTTGACTTAACCCTGAATGGTTACAACTTCACAACAAACATCCAGTCACCTAATCCACTTGATTTACACATCATGGATGAGGCATGGATGCCTGGCGAAGAAGGTATGCACGCCATGAGCTGGGATAATCAAATGAGTGGCGATCTGCAGATAGACTATATTATGTTCGATCTATACGGTACCAGTGGCAACGCACTGAGCAGCGAGTTACTGACAACCAATATACCGGATCTCCAGAAGTTTGATATGAATAAAACACTGGATATTTCAGGTTCACGCAATGGTCAGTACTTTGCCATTTCGGCACAGCTTAACCAACTGGTGAATGCAAACGAACCACCGATAGAGGTGTCCGCAACACAATACACTTATAAAATAACCGCCATGGTGGATTACACATATGACCCCGACGGACACCTCGGCAGCACGTTGAGCCAAGGCAGCATGATTAGCGCATCCTATACAATCGATACCGCTACACAGGGAGATTCATCCTATACACCTGAACAGGCGGTTTACAAGCATGTGCCTGGAACAGGGCATATGAAAGTTGATTTGGGCGCATTCAGTGTAGAGAGTACAAGCCCAGAGGTCATCGTCCATAATGGGGAGTTTTCCCAATCTGATCACATGTGGCTCATTAGCCACCTGTTAACCGCTTCTTCCCCAGCGATACTACCAGGTCTGATGGAGTTCGGCTTCCATGATAGTGATGGAGACTTATTGAACAATACCAACATGGACATCGATGCCAGTATTTTGTCTGAATTCATGACGAAGACCATCTATCTCAGTGGCACTGATAACTACAATACGAATTGGTGGGAAGTCAGAGCTAGTATCATCTCTATTGAGCTAGTACCTGGTGAAATTGTGGAAGTTGTGCCTACGAGCGGCCCAATACATCACGCACAGCGATTTGATGCTGCGATTTATGTACATGACAGAGCGCCAGTGTTGACTGTATCAGGTAGTGCAAATGGATACGATGCCTCATACCTATTGCAATATTGTCAGATGCATCCTGAGATGAATAATACTCAAGCTGTTACCTGCCCTGACATGCATTATTTATTAATGCCTGGCGATAATAACGTGCAGCTACAACTTCAGTTGATGGATCAAACGACTGAGACTGTAGAGGTCATTTGGACCGTAAATTGATCAAAGCGGTCTTTTAATAAAAACCCGGAAGGCGGGGCTGCATGGCCACCTTCCGGGTTTAGCGATCAATTGACTAACTAAACATCCAGCTTTAAGCCCTTGAATCTTTACAGCTCAGCCCATAGGCCGTTATCACTATGATCGATATTACCATTGCCATCAGTATCGATATCAATCTTATATGTCGTGGTCGACAGCGAGGTAAGCGTCACAACACTGCCATTGCTACCAGCCGTAACCATGGTGCCGGGAAATGGATATTGGTTTAATCCACTATAATGAAATGCCGTCGGCGTGGTGATATCAACATAGCCATAGCTTGGGTGATAGAACCTGCCCTCCATCGTGAGATCATCACCGCCCGTAACCTCTGCAATGGTTAAGGTAAAGTTCTCCATCCAGAAGACGTCATCAGATCCCGCTTTCAACTTCATATTCATTGTGATAACAGCAGGAGTAGCACCAGGATTGAAAGAGAGCGTGCCATCCATCAAGGAAGTCTCACTGCCTGATGTGACCGAAACCGACGTCATGGTCATCGTCATACTATTAAAAGTACCGGCATTAACGTTAATATTCCCCGAAATAGTGATACTGCCGTTGATGGTCTCTCCCGACTCACAATAGCTATTAAAGGCCATTGTGCCGCTAAAATCACCCGTCACATCATCGGTGCTCATTGTAAAAGACGCTTCGCCACCACAGTCGCCCTTGATAGGGTCGCCGCTTTCAGTTATGACTGCCCCGCTAAAGAACGTATCACTGCTAGAAGGCTCTATTTTATTGACGGCCGCGACCAAAACCTTAGCAAGCGTAGATGTTCTGGGTTTGACCATTGCAACATCAGCTTCAATTTCGCTGAGCGAAGTGAAGGTTGTACCCATCCCTTCCCCTGACCCACCATTTTGATAAGAACTAGTGCTAATCTGCTCACCATTCTCTACCGTCAAGTTTGCTTGTGTGGTCAAACCGGTATAAGTCAATCCGCTGGGTGCAGCAGCATCGCCGCCCCCACCACAGCCACTCAGCGATATACATAAAATCGCGCCATAAATAATTTTTTTGCCTAAAATCATATTATTTCTCACATTAGCCTTTAACATTGGACTTGCTCATATATATTTTTGACTCTCAGTCGCCAACTATAGCAGGAAAGACATAATCTATATAGAACATTCACTACAAGTCAAAAAACAATCACGAATGGGGATAACATTAAAAATTATTCAGATATGACCATATGATTAGCCCTAAAAAACCCACTAACCACCTGATAATAAAAAATAAACCAGTCAAAAAACATGATAATGATGAAGCCACTGGTGTGCTTTTATGCGGACAAGCCAGCTATTCGGATAACGACAGTTCCATTTCTAGGGAAACGGCTAGGAGGCTGTCCGAGAATAGGAATCGTAGCGAGGAAGTGCCAGTTTGAGTCAGATTTTTTGATCATTTGAGGCCAATAGTGGGCCTATTAAACGAAAATGATCGGAAAAGCTGGCCAAAATGGCGCTTCCGCAGTAGGTTCTTCTATTCTCGGACAGCCTCCTAGGTGGATGACCTTTTGTCAGGGACGACTACACTAGAAGTTAAACAACACACCAACACTGAATAATTTGATCGCTAAATCACTTTTATCTAAATAACTCATGTACTCAAGATTAAGTGAGGTTTTACCAGCAACCTTAAAGCTGGCACCCAGCCCATACGACAAACCATTTTCAGTGGCACTATTTGTGTCATTAAAAGAGGCTACTTCCGTTGATGTGGCCATATGAATTTCAGTGCTATTGATCGTCGTTTCCACATCGACACTTGACATACCCACTAAACCATAGATATCAAAACGGTTTGAAACAGGTATGTTGCCCAACAAGTAGAAAGCAAAAATATTTTCGACATCATATTCATATTGTTCAATAATTTCATGCCCCAATGTGGTATCGATACGGCTTATCGTTACTGTGCTATCACTTAGCCCAAAGCCTACGCGCGCCTCTAGTGCGAGATAATTATTGATAAATGAACCCATACGACCAACCAGCGTAGATGGCTTAAAGCTCAGAGGAACTCCCAGATTTGTACCGTCATAATCCAGTACGCCATATTGAAAACCAGAGTAATTATTAGCGTCATTAGCTACGGCGCTATTAAACACTCCCATTAACATTAACAGCGCAAGCAGAAAACTCCCTGGACGTAAAACAGACATGACTTACCCCTCAATGACAACGCCGACTTAGTTAAACCTAAGTTAATCAGTTGAATCTACTGCGGCAGCCTAAAACATAGAATTTAAAGTGTTTTTTTAAACATTTCCAAACTCACCGTACCGAAAATACGGTTTCGCCCATAATAACCTGAAAAACACGTTATCTTCTGCACATTAGTCCCTCTCAGTGATGATTCAACTGATTAATTTAGGTAAAGGATATTTTATGACATACAACGACCCAAATGTCTCTAGGAGGCTGTCCGAGAATAGGAATCGTAGCGAGGGAGTGCCAGTTTGAGTCAGGTTTTTTGATCATTTCATTTTGGGTCTGATTATATTCAGGGCAAAGAGAGAATGTCAGGGTATTTGCATCAGGAAAAACAGCACTCACCGTCTCTTGATCTGCACCAATTACAGATATAAAACGATGATTATTAAGGGCTTACTAGAAATGGCTCCCCGAGGCGGACTCGAACCACCGACCAATTGATTAACAGTCAACTGCTCTACCAACTGAGCTATCGGGGATCAGTAATTGGCTGAGGCGCTATAGTACTCATGCATCCCCCATTGGTCAATAGTCTCTCGAAATATTCTTAGCTTATCAATATAATAGACCACAAATTAGTAACTCAGATGCATTCCCTGACCATGAGCGATAAGAAAAAAGAGCCCGTTGATGAAAATGACCTCGATTTATTTCGCCAAAGTGTTGCGGACGCTCGACCACTGAAATCGCAAAATACTGTTCAACACCCAGCACCCCGCCCAGAAACATCGGTGAAACGCAAACAACGCCAGCACAATGAAGATCCACCGACAGAGAACATCCTGCTCTCCGATGGATATCAGGAAGATGAAGTAGGTACGAGCGATGAGTTGTTTTTCAGCCGCCCCGGGTTACAACACAGTATGATTAAAAAACTGCGGCGTGGTCAATTCAGCTATAGCGCGGAACTCGACCTACACGGCATGATCGTCACAGAAGCCCGTCAGGCGCTAGTTGATTTCATCCAGGAGTCCAGGGCACACAACGCGCGTTACGTGCGCATCGTACACGGCAAGGGCTACGGCTCATCCAACAGGCAGCCGATCCTGAAAAACCGACTCAATAACTGGCTAAGGCAGATCGATGAGGTACTTGCCTTCTGCTCAGCACAACCCAGGGATGGCGGTACTGGCGCAGTCTACCTATTATTGAAACGCGATAGCCGCGACTAAGAAATCGTCGATTTAACCAGCACCGCTAACTTTTAGCCCCCAATTTAAGCGCTTGCTGTCGTCCCTTTTCACGCAGCTGAGCAATACGCTCACCGTCCCAATCATCATCATTTCCAGGCCATCCCTGCGTATGCCGCAACACTAGCTCGCCCAGGGCTCGAATGTGATCATCACACGCATTCAGCGCTGGTATATAGAAATACTCCTCTCCACCAGACCCAATAAACACTTCGCGATTTTCGAGGTCGAGCTCTTCGAGCGTCTCAACACAGTCGGCAGAAAAACCAGGGGAGATCACATCAACACGCTTCACACCCTCTTTTGCCCACCCCTTTAACGTCTTATCAGTATATGGTTGCAACCACTCTTCGCGACCGAAGCGCGATTGAAAACTGACAAACCACTCATCATCCGCCATTTCAAGCCGCTCCGCGATCAGGCGCGCCGTCTTTTGACACTGGCAATAGTAGGGATCACCTGCCAACAAGGTCCGCTTAGGCATACCGTGAAATGACATCAACAAACGCCCTTCCCGGCCACGGCGCTGCCAGTGTTCACGAATCGAATTTGCCAGCGCACCGATATAGGCTGAGTCATCATGGTAGTGATTGATCATGCGCATCTCAGGGATCTTGCGCCATTTTTTAAACACATCCGCAACGGCATCAAAGGTAGAGGCCGTGGTAGCAGCCGAATACTGCGGATAAAGTGGAAATACCAAAACCCGCTGTACATTCGCCTTACGTAATGTTTCCAGCGCAGATTCGATAGAAGGATTACCATAGCGCATGCCGAGTACGGTAACCACGGGGCCTGGGTGTTGTTCATTTAAATAAGCCTGAAGAGCAGCAGCCTGCTTTTGTGCCGTTAATAGTAACGGCGACCCTTCGCTATCCCAGATACGCAGATAATTCCTGGCTGAGCGCTTTGGCCGGAAAGGCAACACAAGACCGCGCAAAATAATCCACCATGCCAAACGGGGGATTTCAACTACGCGAGGATCCCACAAAAATTCACCCAGGTACTTGCGTAACGCTGCGCTTGTCGGCGCATCGGGCGTGCCTAAATTGGTTATCAGAATGCCTATCGGGCTCTCTTTACCATGCGTATACAACTTCTCCCCTTTCTCCATCACCACTCCAACAAGCCTGCCTGTTTAATATATATTGATAAAAACAAAAGCGCGCAGACATCATCATGCCTGCATAACGTTAACCACTAAAAAGCGATTTAAACGCACGCCAGTATGCCAGTCTCAATGAAAATTTGCTGCTAACAATAACCTACTGAAGGGCTAAATATCACCCATCAATATCGATATTTAACCTGAATTAATCAGGTGAATCTACAGCCGCTGCCTATAAGGTATAGAATCTAAAGTGTTTTTCAGAACATTTCGAACTCACCGTACAGCTGATACGGTTTCGTCCCGAATAACCTGAAAAACACTTTAGATTCTATGCCTTACCCCCCCCTCGCTACGATTCAACTGATTAATCCGGGTTTAAAAAATTTGCCTCGCGTAACGCCATGAGAATATGATGATGTGTGAGAAGTAGCCGCTATAGGTTGCCAGAGATACTGAATAAAACTAATAATAATTCGAACATAAACAGGAAGTTTAAAGATGTCGCTCGATCTATCTCAACTCACATTACCCTCAGTTTCACCAGAAGGGCTTAAAATCCTTGATATCATTGCCAATCCAGAGCCTGACATCAAACTACTGGCAAAAACAATCCTGAGTGACCCAACCCTGGCAAGCACGTTAATTAAATACGCCAATTCACCGCTCTACCGACGTGCTAATAAGATCTCGAATGTACCCACTGCGATCCGCATCCTGGGAATAAAAAACATTCGCAGCGCTGTAGCCATGGCGACTATGCGTGCGATAGCGAAACCAGAAACTTTCACCTCACAGGCAATTCTTAATCACAATCTTGATATTGCCTTGCTTAGCAAATTAATTGCCCGAACAACCCACCCGGAACTCGCGGACGACCTTGAATTCCTCGGCCTGATCCATGACATGGGGATGTTAATTTTGAATCAAAGCTTTCCAGAGGAGTATCAAACACTCTTCTTTCGCTCAATTAATGACAGAATCCCGATCACGACATTGGAGGAGCAGTTTGTGCTCACCCATGACATCATCATGGCCGCTGTTTCTGAGCGTTTCAGACTACCTGAGCTTTATGTCGACATACTCGCCAATTACCATAGTCACAAACCAACCACTAGCCTGAACCAGCGCACCAGTCATTATTTATGCATTCTCGATCTCGCCCACCATCTATGGCCGATGATTGCCAATGAAGATGAATGCTTTTCCGAAGAGATCATCGATTCTCAGGAAAAGCTGGGGATTTTACTCGAACTCAATGAAAACCAGTTTCAGGGAATTGTTGAAGAGGCTCGTGAAAAAAAACAGCAGATAAATTAGGCGCATTAAAAGCGCGGGTTAAACGACCACTCGCCATAGCCCCTTAAAATATAAGCAAAAGCGACTATGCCGCGCTATCCATTTTGGTCTAGAATTGACGCCTTTGTCGAGTACCCCTCGACTTAATTCAGGGCAATCAGGCAGAACTCAGCACGTGGACAATCAAAATATCACAACAGGCAACCGCACCATCGGCGAAATACCGCCCTGCCCGGTCGCGCCCGATGCACTACATGGTATTCCACGTCAGCAAACCAATCCCGAACGTTGGCAAGGCAAACAGTGGCAGACATTTGTAACTGCCCTGCAACAAGCAGGGGTTGAATTACGCCTCGCACAGCACAACACCGGCACCTACATCACAGATGCTGGCGGACTCGCCTATGGTATGCCACACGGCGTGGTGATTGCGCGTAACGCGACGCAAATCGCCACCCTGATGCAACTCGCACAGCAACACCAAGTTCCCGTCACCACACGTGGCGGAGGTCTCACTACCGAAGGTGAATCAATCGCCTTTGGCGGCATACTACTCGACATGACCGGTATGAGCCACGTACGTCACATCGACAAGGCAGCACTCACCGTGCGCACTGAAGGCGGCATTTTCTGGCACTTGCTGGCAGAAGCGTTACGCCGCGAAGGATTAGACTATCTCTCTGCTCCGCTCAATCTCACCTCCTCAGTGGGCGGTACACTTGGCGTCGGCGGTATCGATGTCAACTCATCAACATTTGGCTGCAGTGCAGACCAGGCACTGGCGCTACAGGTAGTCACCCCTACAGGTGAGATCGTTGAGTGCTCAGATGAAGAAAATGCAGAACTATTTCAGCGGGTGATCCTCGGCTACGGCCAGTTTGGCATCATCACTGAAGCAACACTGCGCATACGCCCTTACACCCCACTACGTATGCATTATTACTATTACGCTTCGCTACGAGATGCAGTGGAAGACTTGATGTGTCTTGATAGAACACAAACCTGTGATTACAGCGGTATCCTGACCATGATGGATAAGGCAATCACACTCCTGGTCGCCTTCGACAGTGACGAACGCGAAGCAGAATTTCTAAATAATCACCGTAAAACACTGCGCGGTTACGGCGAATTACCATTTTCGATCCGTACTGCCGCCTATTACGCACTGCGCCCATGGCGAATCAAAGAGGCACTCTACCTCTATCAGCGCAAACGCGAACTTTTTCCCGACCTGCAACCAGCACACCACATACAAGGAGAACAGATGTTCGACCGCACGGTGGTCTTTTCGCGTGCAGTGTGGAAACACTGGGGCGGACGCCAGATGGTGATCCCCGATATTGCAAGCAGTGTTGATAAGTTTGTCGAGTCTGTTGAACGCGGCAATGCAGTATGCAAAAAATATTTTCCACACTACACACTCTACTGTGTGGGTATTAAACTGCGCGCGGAGCACAAGCCGCACTACGAGCTCTCCTGTATTCCACCCGATGCTGAAGAGTGGGCATACGGTTGTGAATTTGAACCGATGATTGGTGACAACAACTATAGCCGCGATCAATTACAGTCATTTAAAAATGATATCTATGACATTGGAGTCGATCTTGGCACCAGCTACTACCGCTTTGGTGGCATGATGAAAGGGTATATTCGGCGCGCACTTGGGGATGAAGTGGTCGAGAAACATCTCGCAATGAAACGCCAAAGTGATCCGGCAATGATTCTTAACCGTAACGTTATTTTCTAATGTCACATGCCAACTGCCATGGCTGTAGCCTCTGTCTGCTCTCTTGCCCGATGTGGCAACAGCATCGTGATGTGCAATTCAGTCCACAAGGTATCTTCAAGGCGCTGCAACACAAGGCCTCGCATGATGACATTTCATCCGCGCTCTTTAGCTGTCTGCTATGTGGTACATGCGACATCCTCTGCCCAGAGAATATCGATATTACAGAGACCATTAAAGCGCTCAGAAAAGAGACCTTTTCTCACGAAATTGAGGCTGAACTCAACCAAAAAATAACATCGTTACTCGCACAACCATCATCGGAGCTAAAAATAGAAGAGAACGCTATCATCCTGCCCGGAAAAGCGCTTCGTGCAAACCCAATGAGACTTACAAAGATCCAGTCATTGCTCCCAGGCGAGGTCGACATTGCGTTGTCGCTTGATGATGGTGATGATATTGCGCTCGCGCTTGAAGCGGGCGTCGACATCTCGGAACATCGCCTCCACAGCTTTCTTGAACCACTACAGGGAGCCAGACGACTCTACGTTAGTAATGGCCATTTGCTGAAATCACTGCGTCGATGGTTGCCAGCAACTGAGCTCTTTGCACTTGGCCATAGCCTGAGTCTGCTAAGTGACCTGACAGAAAAATTGAATAAAAATGATCTCTACCTAATTGAGCCGCGTTCATTTCATCTCGATCATAAACAGAAAATCACCCACTATGATCAACTGCGCCATCAACAAGGCTGCCAGATGAACCTTGATTTGCAACGCAATGCAATCCCTACCACTGCAGGTGGACTTCACGCAATAAAGCCAATGCTCGACAGTAAAAAACAGGCGCACTGGATACTCAATGGCCACAATGTTAAGCGTATCGTTGTTGAATGTGCTGAAGATGGCGCTGCAATGGCACAGGTCAGTGACCTGCCCATCCTTCATATTGCCGATTTAATAGAAGTCTAAAACGATGCTCAATGAAATACGCACAGTCGACGTCATCATCGTGGGCGCTAGCCTTGCTGCTGCCGCAGCAGCCAAGCGACTACATGATGCAGGGCTTGAAACAGTGATTATTGAAAAACGAGAGCTGCCACGTCACAAGATATGCAGCGGAATACTCTCACCACGTGGGCACCGTTTTATATTAGAAAACTTTGGCCCCATTCCTCAGCAAGCACTACACGCACCAACCGCCTGTCGCGGCGTCACCTTTCACTTTCCATCGATGGTCTCAATGTCGATGGATTTTTTTGGTGGCACCACGCCACATCTCCATCGTAAATATGCCGACCACTGGGCAATCGAGGCAAGCGGCGCAGAAGTACAGGACCAAACCTCCTTTATTCGCATGCAACAACAGGGTAATGACCAGCTCGTTACAACGCGTAAAAAAGGTGGTGCAGAAATTCAATTCAAATGCCGTTATGTGATTGGGGCTGATGGCCCAAGCTCACCCGTCCTTCGCTCGCTCTACCCCGACTATCCACAGCAGATCCCGTGGTTTTTTGTGGGGCAGAAATTCCATCAGATTATCGACTGCCCACTGGACGAAGAATATTTCCATTTCTGGTTCCATCCAGAACTAGGACACTACACCTGGAGCCACGCGCGCGATGGCAGGCAGATTGTCGGCGTTGGTTTCAAACGTGGCGATAATTTTCATCAGCGCCATCAGCACGTGGCCAACTATCTACAGGATAAACACGGCGTCCGCCTTAAACCCGCTGATATCGACCACGAAGGGTGTGCTGAAAACTTTGGCCCATCACTCATCAACCGCTACGTCTTTGGCAAGGGCAATGCATTGATCACCGGGCAGGCATCTGGCTTTCTCAATATGATAGGCGAAGGGATGAGCTGTGCGCTGCATTCTGGTGCCATCGCAGGTGAAGCGATCATTGAGTCAGCGATTCATAATCGGGAGTTACAGCCGCTCTATCGCGAGATGATTTCAACAGAAGTAAGACGTACCACTGACCAGTGGAACCCACTTAAGATCGCCTTTGGCAGACCTCACGAAGCCGACTTTCCAGCCGCACTAATGGCACTGCCTCTAAAAGAGCGACTTAAGGTATTACGAGATATGTGGCGTTTTGCCTGCCTCTATAAAGAGTTTAAATGGGGGCGGGAAATCATGCGTGAAAGCATTGCGCGCATTAAGCATGGACACTATCCAGGCGAACGCTGGCTTTAACATCGGGGCACTATGCTTGCGCCAGCACCGGACGATATGCATGACAAAACTCCACGATTCTTTCGCGGACATCGGCCTTACAAAATAATACCCCTGAAACCATCACAACCATTTTCAAGCATAAATGCCATTTTTTCTCTGGTTTCTTCAACACCTTCAGCAATCAATTCCATGCCTGGGTTATGGGTTATGGGTTATGGGTTATGGGTTATGGGTTATGGGTTATGGGTTATGGGTTATGCGACATACCAATAATCATTTTCACGATATGGGAATCATTAATATTCATTTCAATCCAATCCAATCCAATCGCTATGGATATATCCAGCCACTCAATTAAAAAAGAACTCGTCACAACAGTTCCAACCATCACGCTACTCTGGTAGGATCCCATTCAATTTCCGCCCCCACTCCCCCCACCCTAGTAAAGAGAGGATTAGATGAAACGCCTGACCATGCTAAGCGCAGCCACCATCATTGCAGCCACAACAGGCTGTTCTGTCTCCAACGACTTCACACCGATTACAGGCAACTCTGGTGAAGAGATCTTTAATAACGCCTGTATCGACTGTCATACACCTGAAGGCGGCTACATCTTCGACATTTCAGCTGAAAAGGCCAATATTGAAACAATCTCAACTATCATTAGTAAAGGTGAAATGGTCATGCCTGCCTTCCCCAATATTCAGGGCGCAGAGTTAATCGCTATCAGTGAGTTTGTACTCGCTAAAAATAAGCCAATAGAAACTGAAGAAGCCGTCAGCGAATAAACCCACAAAACTGCTCTCCAGCAGGCACCATCCCAGCAGGCACCATCAAGGTGCCCGCTTCCATATCCACCGTCTTTTTTCCTTGCCATTTGTCATGTCGAATATTCAACGCAACGCTTAAGGTGAAAATCCTCTGAATAAATAAGGCTATCCATTACCCATAACTTTCCAATAAACTACAAAAAAATATACTTTATAGTGACTTTTTATGAACATGACAACTGGCCACAATGACTTTAAAAAACTTCTGTAGCCCTCCACTATCCATGACTGTTTTGGCCCGGTGACGATCAGCCAACACGCTCAAGAACACTACAATAAAAAAGGCCTCTATGATTAGAGGCCTTTTTCACACTAAACACTGTAAAGCATTACTGGTTTGCTTTCAAAGCAGCAATCCGTTCCTCAAGCGGTGGGTGACTCATAAACAGTTTTTTGATGCCACCACCAATACCGCCCGCAAAACCAAAGGCCGCCAACTGATCCGGTAGTGGTTCTGCCGCGCCACTGCTGCGCTGTAGTGCTTCCAGCGCTGAAATCATCTTAGAACGATCAGAGAGTGTTGCACCTCCTTCATCGGCCCGGAATTCCCGTTTGCGGCTAAACCACATCACAATGATGGCGGCCAGTACACCTAAAATTAGTTCTGCCGCAATCATTGTTACAAAATAACCGATGCCGTGACCACGATCATTTTTAAGAATCACTCGATCAACAAAATGACCGATCACACGCGACAGGAACATCACAAAGGCATTCAATACGCCCTGAATCAAAGCAAGCGTAATCATATCGCCATTGGCAACATGCGCCACCTCATGGCCAAGCACCGCTTCGACTTCATCACGACTCATGTTATCAAGCAGTCCTGAACTGACGGCGACAAGTGCCTTGTTACGGCTCATCCCTGTTGCAAAAGCATTCGGTGCTGGCAATGGGAATATCGCCACTTCCGGCATACCGATACCCGCCTGCTCTGCCTGGCGCTGAACGATTGCTACCAGCCAGCGCTCAGTATCATTGGCTGGCTCTTCGATCACTTTTGCCCCGGTAGAGCGCTTCGCCATCCATTTAGAGATTGCCAGTGAAATAAAGGAACCACCCATACCAAACACCGCACAGAAAACCAGCAGCGCAGGAATATCCAGGTTTATCCCCTGCGCATCCATATAGCCCTCGAAGCCAAACAGGCTGAGTGTGATGCTCAATACGATCATGATCGCAATGTTAGTCATCAGGAAAAGAAATATACGCTTCATGCAAAACTCCGGTTTTCAGTATAAATTGACATTAAGTTTAATGGTTTCGAATTATACGATGTATGGGCGGATTTGTCAGAGTTCAAGGCGCTACCACCTGCTTTTCCAGGTTTGACAGGACAAGCGCCCCACTCACCGCACATCATCAGATTTATCCTAATAAATTTTATACGTTTGACGAACCACACACACGCCATAATCTACTCAATTGAAACAGTGCCTCAGCCACTATAAGATGGCAGGCCTCTTAACAAATACCAAGTAAATCACCATGCCGACATACTTAATCGCCCCCCTTCTCCTGCTACTTGCACTAACAGGCTGTAGCAGCACTGATCATGACAGCCATGAATCCGGTGCACATGACCATGGGGATGACATGGAGCACGACCATAGTGGTGATGACGAACATGTCGATCGCTCTACTCATATCGTCAACTTCAACGATAACAATGAACTCTTTCTACAATACGAAACATTAGTGGCGAAACGCGATTCAGTTTTCCTCGCACATATCACAGACCTCAGCCATTACACCCCCATTCCCGGTGGTTTTATCACCATCACCCTTTCAGGCGGTGGTGCCCCCGATGAGATCTTCACTGGTAAGCGCCCCGTTCGTGATGGTATTCATATTGAGGTAGCACTGCCGCAACACTCAGGCGAACGGCAGCTATCAGTTCACTTCGAGAGTGACACCATGCAAACCACCCATGACCTCGGCAAGGTCACCGTCTACCCAGACTACACCAGCTCAAAGAACAGTGCTGCACGCATCGTTCCAGAGAATACAATCTATCTTGAAAAGGAAGCACAGTGGAAAGCGCGGTTAATCATTCAGAGACCCACCATCAATCAACAACAGCTCACACTGCCTGCCTCAGCAGTGCACCAGAGTGATAATGAAAAGTTCATACATGTTATGAATGGTGCTGAATTTTTTGAACCAAGAAAAGTCACCACCGGTAAACGCCATCATGGCCAGATAACCATACAGTCTGGTCTCACAGCAGATGAATATGTCGTCATTAAAGAAGGCAGTGCACAGCTCTCTGATGACAAGCACTCCCCGTTTGAGACGAAAGGTCACAACGATGATCAATCCCCTCACCACCATTAAGTTCAACCTAGAAACCTCAGTTGGGCGCGAAAAAGAGGCGTAAGATATTGGTGTGCATAGTGAAGCATAAAAATTCGTGGTCACCTTATTGCTGATGAGAAATTTTTCTGCTTTGCTAGGTGCGCCAAGCGCTTGCGCGGACTTTCGTGATCCAATTGAGGTTTCTAGGTTCAATAGCCAAGGGCTTTTTAAAGCCCTCGTTCTTGACAGAAACCAGCCAAGTAGTTAACTTGAATTTCATATGGCTATTCGTATGTATCTAAAGTGTGAAAAATGGGACTCAGACTTTAATTCGACATAGAAAATAAACCTTAAGGGAACTAACATTGAACAAGCTATCGTCTCATATCGAACAGATTAAACAACACTACACCGTGGTCGTGATTGGTTCTGGTTACGGCGGTGGCATCTCTGCTTCACGTATGGCCCGCGCAGGACAATCCGTCTGTGTACTTGAACGCGGTAAAGAGTTTTTACCTGGAGAGTTCCCCGATACCCTGACCGAAGCGGGTGCCGAACTTCAAGTAGACGCCGGTGAAATTCACCTCGGCAGTGAGACCGGACTTTACAACCTGCAAATCAACGATGACATCAACGTATTGAGCGGCTGCGGTCTGGGCGGCACGTCATTGATTAACGCCAGTGTGTTAATCGAATCAGACCCTCGTATTTTTAGTGACCCGGCATGGCCACGTGGCTTTGTTAGCGATGTGGATACTGCTCTGAAACACGGTTATCAGAAAGCACGCGCCATGCTGGCTAGCGCTACTTATCCTGATGGTAACAACGGCTTTCCTGTCCTTAAAAAAACAGAGGCAATGCGCCAGTGCGGTAAAGCGATGGGGGTTGAAACTAAATTAACACCGCTAGCGGTTAACTTTGAAACACATAAAAATGGCATCAACCATGTCGGTGTTGCGCAAGACCCTTGCAACCTTTGCGGTGACTGTGTCACAGGCTGTAATTTCACTGCCAAGAACACCACCCAGATGACCTACCTACCTGACGCCAAAAACCACGGCGCTGAAATTTTCACCCGGACCAAAGTCAGCCATCTTTCACGTATAGGTAACCACTGGATTGTTCACTACGCCATGAGCAATAACGGCAGCGACGCCTTTGATCCACCAGACCAATTTGTACACGCCGATATTGTGGTGTTGGCAGCAGGCACGCTCGGTTCAACAGAGATCATGCTACGCTCAAAGGCACATGGTCTTGAGACATCCGATCAAATTGGCGAACGTTTTTCCGGTAATGGCGATGTCCTCGGTTTTACCTACAACTGCGACCAGGAAATTAACGGTATTGGGCGCGGCGCCCGTGAACTTGATCCCGACAACCCTGTCGGCCCCTGTATCACATCAGTAATCGATACCCGTTCCAGCTCCGGCAACTATAAAGATGGAATGACAATCGAAGAAGGCAGCCTGCCTGGCGCGGCAGCACCACTGTTACCCAGTGCCTTTTCAAAGCTCGCCGCCATCTCAGGCAAAGACTCCGATAGCGGCGTACTGGATTTTCTCGCAGAAAAAAAACGTAACATCGAAAGTTTACTGCACGGGGCCTATCACGGCGCACTGGACAACACCCTCACCAATCTGGTGATGAGCCACGACAGTGCGTCCGGCCGCATACTGTTAAAAGAAGATAAGCTCTGTATCGAGTGGCCAGGCATCGGCGACGAAGCGGTCTTCAGTAAGGTCAATGAGCGACTTGAATCCATGAGCAAAACCCTCGGTGGTACTTTCGTCAAGAATCCCGTCAGCCACGACCTAATGGGTAATGACCAGATAACCGTTCATCCACTCGGCGGTTGCTGCATGGGCGAAGATGCCAGCAGTGGCGTAGTCAACCATAAAGGGCAGGTCTATTCATCAAACAGAGGCAGCACTGTGTACGATGACCTCTATATCGCCGACGGCGCGATCATCCCGACCGCCATCGGCACCAACCCCCTGCTCACCATCAGCGCGATTGCCGAACGCAATGCCAAACTCATGGCCAGCGAACGCGCATGGAGTTTCGATACAGCGCTACCCTCTCGCCCAGCCAACGACGCAATGAATGCAGCAGTCAAACCCGGCATCCAGTTTACCGAGACCATGACAGGCTTTGTCACGCTAGACTCGAAAGTTGATTATCAACAGGGACTTGATCAGGGCAAACATAACAACACCCCGTTTGAACTCACCCTCACGGTAGTCTCCCAGGATCTTGATGCGATGCTAGCGGATACCAACCATCAGGCAGCCATTTACGGCACTGTAAAGGCGCCGATGTTATCACCCACCCCGCTTACGGTCACCGATGGCGTGTTCAATCTGTTTGTGAAAGATGCCGAAATCGTTGATACCCGCCGCATGGATTACAACCTGACCATGACCGCCCAGAATGGGGACGTTTATTACATGGAAGGCCATAAGACCATTCATGATGACCCCGGCTTCGATATGTGGAAAGATACCACCACACTTTTTGTCACGGTAACGACTGCCAAAGCTAAGCCCTCCACCGCGATCGGCCGTGGCATACTTGAAATCACCCCGGTGAACTTTGCCAAACAACTCACCACCATTAAAGTGTCCAATGTTGACAGCAATACCGACAGGCTCAAATATATCGCCCGTTTCGGTACCTTTTTTGCGGGTGAGGTATTTGATATCTTTGGTGGCGTCGCCACCGGCCTCAACTACTTCTCGGATGAAAACCAGCCACGTAAACGCCGTCCACTGGCGGCACCCGTGCCATCTCTGTATCACGTTGTGACTGAAGATGATGTCTCGATTCGCCTCACCCGTTACCAGGGCGGCGATAAAGGGCCGGTCATTCTTTCTCACGGGCTAGGCGTCTCCAGCAAGATATTTTCCACCGACACGCTCGACACTAATCTGCTCGAGTACCTGGTCGCCCACGATTATGACGTGTGGCTGCTCGATTTCCGTGTCAGTATCGAACTACCGGCATCACAAACCGCCTCAACCGCAGACGAGGTTGCACAATATGACTATCCCGCTGCAGTAGCCAAAGTGATCGAAGTGACAGGCAAGGAGTCGGTACAGATGGTCGTCCACTGCTACGGTGCCACCACCTGGACTATGTCGATGCTAGGCGGACACCTTAAGAACGTACGATCAGCAGTCGTCTCGCAGATCTCAACACACATTAAAGTACCACTGCTGAGCAAAATCAAAACGGGGCTCTATGTGCCGGAGCTGTTAGATCAGTTGGGGGTTGATTCCCTTACTGCATATACTGCAAAGGAATCCAGCTGGCAGGATAAGCTACTGGACAAGGCACTAAAGCTCTACCCAATCCAGAAAGAAGAGCAGTGTAAAAACCCAGTCTGTCGCCGCGTAACCTTTCTCTATGGTCAGCTCTATGAGCATGACCAGCTAAACGGCATCACTCACGACAATCTGCATGAGCTGTATGGTGTTGCCAACATGCGTTCACTGGAGCATCTAGCCACCATGACACGCGAAGGGAATATTACCGATGCGAATGGTAATGATAGCTACCTGCCTCACCTTGAGCGCATGGCGCTACCAATCACCTTTATCGTTGGTGAAGAAAATGAATGCTTTCTGCCCAAGAGCCTAGAAAAAACTTACCAGGTACTGAGCGACAGGAATGGTGCTTCACACTACAGTTTTCATAAAATCCCGGACTACGGCCACATCGACTGTATACATGGAAAGAATGCACATAAGGATGTCTATCCGCATATTCTTAAACAACTGGAAGAGACACTGTAACCACCACTAACCATCAGCTGTCACGACGACCATAAAAAATATTCAGGGAGAAAATTTGTGAGCAATGAAATCACCAACACCAGTCAATGGTCACTTGTGGTACACCGCGTCACGTCAACCAGTGTTGAAGTCTGGGTTGGCTCCCTCTTTCCGACACTAAAAAAACCTGACATTGCACGTGTTGAGCTAACACACGGCACAGGGAAACATCAAATAAAAAAAACTAAACGCATTACCAGAGAGCAGTGGCAACGTCCATTCAATAAAATGACTCAGCGTTTTTTCAAGGTGATCAAGTTCACCAACCTCACTCCAGGTAAAGCGTATCAGCTCGATTTTACGCGACGTGTTGAAGCAAATGGCACCGCCATACCTCAGCGATGGCAATCCCTTAAAAAAGGTAGCTTTAGAACGCTCCCGACACGCATCCCACTAAAAGGGAAAAAGCCCTTTACCATTGCACTCGGCAGCTGTTTCTACAATCATCGTGATGGCGGACGTGCCGCAGCAGCCTATAAAGCACTCTATCAACGAGGGCCAGAGAATGTTCGACCCGATATCACCTTCTTAACCGGTGATCAGGTCTACCTTGATATTGGCTTCGATTCGTTATCGCTTGTTCCTGCAGAAATCCGCCAACGCATCGCCAATGATTACGCACTTCACTGGCAGGCGATGGGCAGTATCTTTGCCAATGGTGGCACCTGGATGCTACCGGATGACCATGAATTTTGGAATGATTATCCATTTTACAAATCGGCCATCCCACAGCTCCAGGCGCTACGCCTGCGCCATGTGCGTAAGGCATGGGATGCTGCCGCCACCGACGGGGTACAGAACATTCAACGAAGTTCTGCCTTTGAAACCTTCACCATTGGTAAAGATCTCTCGGTCTGCATCGCAGACTTTCGCTCATTTAGAGATGACGATGGATTTACCACCCCGGCGATCCTTAACAAAATCAAAAAGTGGGCCAGTGAACTGTGCTCTCCCGGAGTCTTTGTCACGTCACAACCGCTCATCGTAGAAGAGAACAAAGGTGAAAAAAACCTGCTCAGTTATAAACAGCAATATGCTGCACTATTAGAGTCCTTTACCGCTAGCGGGCATGACATCGTATTGCTAAGTGGCGACGTTCACTTTGGTCGAATCGCCACCACACAACTGGGTAATGATGCAAAAGGGCCTCGCCTTATCGAGATTGTCGCCTCTCCTATGTCTAATCTAACCTACCTGAATGGCATCGCTGCGGACAAACCAAAATCTAAACCTGTCAACTTCCCTGCCCCCGAGGTATGCAGACTTAATAACTGGAAACCAGCAAAGGTCACCTACAATAAGCTCTACCAGGTTAGTACCAAAAAAGGGAACATATTCTCCGCTTATCCCAAAACCCGTACTCGCGAGCATTTTATGACCATCAGCTTTAGTCGCAACACCACCTCCGGCACCATTGATCTCAGTGCCAATGCGTGGCGTATTCGTGATACCCGCGGCGCTCAAATGCTACCCGCGAAAGACTTCAGTCGCACCTTTACCTTTAAACTCAAATAGCGTTAATCGCATGCCGGGCTCGTAAAATGAAAAACAGTAGCGAACAACCTAAACTACAGGATGTCACCAGCCTTACTGGCTTCTTGGATGACGTGATGCTACTTGCTATCTACGCCGCTGAAAGCGGGCAACTGCCAGACGACATCCATATGGATGAGTTATACCGCATGTGGGAGATCAAGATAACTCAGAAAGAGATGCTCACCGATAATGATATCCGTTATCTGCAGCATTGCTACCAAATACTCAGCGTGCAACTCAATCCGATCACCGCAGTTAGCTTACGCGCCACTGAAAAGAAATACACTAATTGTGAAAATAGCCAGATGAGCACATCGTCTGGGAAACATGTTCGATATATGTGGGGCTTCTCATTCATCATATTAACGATCATTGTTGCCAGTAATATCTATCAGTATATGTTTGAAATAGATGCTGCCAAAGTTGCGCTATTAAATAGTGATATATTTAGCATCTCCAACTATATCTATACCTTTATCACCATTTTAATCCCCTTTTTATACGGTGCATTTGGTGCCTGTATTTTTATATTACGCCAGGCAGAAGAGCAGCTGCGTGAACGTACCTTCGATCCACGACGACTACCCGAATACCGAAATCGCCTGGTACTCGGCACCCTTAGCGGTGGCGTTATTGTATTGCTATATAGCAGCGGTGGTTCTGAAGCAGATATTAAAATCACCGAAGCAGCTCTTGGTTTTATTGGCGGCTATAGTATAGACCTGATCTTTTCACTGCTAGACCGCATCGTCAACACACTCAAACCGGCAGAGAAAATAGCTAAAAGCACACCGCCGCCACCGGCTATATCAAACATTAATCGCCCTTCAATAAAGAAGAGTGATGAAAAACAGCCACACCAGAGAGTAACGGATGATAAAGAGAACTCGCCTCAGTTAGTACCCGTCATGAATAAGGAAAGTGATCACAATTCTGTTTAGCGTATTAACGCACGATACCGAATAATATTTGTCAGGAGTCCTTCTCTTCGAAGTAATCCTTTAAACCTTCAAATATTTCATTGTTTCCAGAGAAAAATCCCGTTTTTGCTTTAACATCGTTAAGTTCTAACGCGCTGGCATTAATAAGGATCAGCTTACCATCATTAAGCTTCACCCCCATACGAAAAGCTTGCCCGTTACCGCCTGAGATAGTGATCCGGACTATATCTTTTTGTGTATAGAGGTTCCCCTTATAGTAAAACCCGTCTTCTTTAATAGTAAGAAGTGGTCTGGAGAAAAGCCCTAAATGTCTAATACTGTAATTTTTTTCCATATCTACCCAGGCACAGTCACGGTAGGAACACTGATTGCTCAGTGCCCCCCGTACAGATCCCCGCATGAAGTTTTCCCTCACGGGGCTCCTCGGTTGTACTCGCTTTCGCAGTCAGCAAAGATTTCATAACACTACCACCATACCTTGGTTAAGACCTTCTTTCCACAACACACAGGTGTCGGTAAAGGATTGAACGTCAGGTAGTGCTTTAGTCGATCCCAGGTGAAACTCTTGCGCCCACTGCGCCGATTTAACCACTTATGCAGCAGTTTCATCACATGCTGTCTAACAGCATAGAGTCCAGCCAAGTTTCCCACTACACCAAAGTAGTGATGATGCCCGCGTAACTTTCTCGTTAAGGAGGCAAGCAATTCTAATATCAATGGGGTCAGAGTATAATACTGCTTCTTTAAGATTAAAATACATGAATAACAACAGCTTACGCTGGCCTTTGAAAACTTAATATGGGCATCAAACACACTACGCCATCTTATTTTCATTTATCAAAACTAAACCGGTGTAAGAGATGCGCTTTGTTCACATAGCACCCACAGGGTTTACTTATTCATAACCTATTGATATAGAACGTGAATTCCGTTAAATAAGCAGTATTAGTATCTGACCCCATTGATGGTTTACTGTGAAAAACGCACTAGCGGGTCAATCGAGTCCGTTCACCAGTTTGTACTTAACGACCAGTTCAAAGCTCTTTTCAACCGCGCGAGCCCATTTCCGCGACCCAGCAGCGACATACCGTGCGATCTCTGCCTCTGTCCAAGCTTTGAGTGCAGGCCAATTGTTCCGGCGACGGCGCACATGATCAACGATCTCGCGCAGAATGCTGTAGTTGTGCCCGGCTCGAGACACGCGCAAATCCCAGAAGAAAGGATCGGATGAACTGGTCAGACGGGTGAAAAAGGGGATATACCTGCGCACCAGCGCCTGATCGCTTTCCAGTCGCGTCTCAATCTCACTTCGCTTGGAATTGGAGGTGATCTCAAGTGCGGCACGCAACCCGGCCCAGTTCGACGGATGACGCGCCTCAAAGGCGCTGAAAAACGGCGTGTCGCTTTCGTACGGCATATCATCGATCAAGCAGTACGCAGCCAGCCGGTACATACGCATCTTCAGAAAGGCCGATCTAGTACCATAGATTCGCCCATCAAACGCATCGAGCATAGGCGCGGAGCTGTCGATACTGACTGCGCGAGACCCCTTGAGCAAGAAGCCGATCATCATGATCAGGATCGGGGTGCCGACGCCCAGCACATGAATCGGGACATCATCTGCATGACCATTCACGACCCCAAGGGTCAGCGCATGGGCAGCGAGATAGGATTCTGGCAGGTTTTCTCCCAGATCCTCAACCACATCGCCCATCTTAATCTCCCTAATCCAGCGGCGGCTAGCCATCGGTGCACCATAGCTGATCGAGATCCCATCCTTGAGGATACCTCGTGCCGCACTGGCACCGTCTCTCGCGCTGGCATAATCGAAGGCGTGGATCACCAGGAAAAGAGCCGTCTCCGAAAGCTCCTGAGCAAAGCCGAACTGCCCGTCCATCTGCCGCGTGAACATCTCGCGGGTCAGGGCTTGATAGGGTGCGATCTCTTGAGGGTCAGGCTCGAAAACCCGATCCATGAGCCCCGCCATCATCATCACTGGCACCGTGAAGTCTTCCAATCCGATCATGTAATCGGGTCGCATCTTTAGTTGGGTCTCGATCACTTCGACGGCATCGAGCTCGGCGAGTGATACGGCACAGGCGGTGGCGACCTCAGCCATCAACGTGGCGCGCTCGGTGAGGGTTGCCTGAGTCACGTCGCCAGCACCTACCTCGCTCCGCGCACGGGCCAAAAGGGCATTTCCGCGGGTGCTGAACTGACGGCCCAACGCGTTCATCCTAGTCCAGTTACCATTATCACTGATTAATAGATTGCGCCGCGCACGAGCAATAGCAGCAAGCTGCAAGGTTTCTCTGGTCGTATAATGCTCTGACAGAAGATAACCGTCACGAATAAGTGTCTCGGGGATGGCCAGGTCAAGCGTGACAGGTCCGAGATTCGATACAAACGTGTAAGCATCGCGTTTATAGCGCGGAACGATCGGCCGCACTACGGCCACCGGCACTGCCGCAGCCTCCCTAAGGATGGGAGGAGGTACATGATGCAACTGCAGCGCGTCCGACATGTACATAATCAGCTCGAAGGCCCGCGCGGCCCCGACCGAATAGCCAAGCTTAGCCTCGATCGACGCGCGCAGGGTTTCAAATTCCACATCGATGCGCAGCCGGTCGAAATCCGCCAGATAGTCGCGGTAGCGTGGCACAAAGTTGGTCGCGGGCCGAGGCTCGCCATTGAGAAAGCGGTTAATGCGGCTATCCCAAACCGGATAGACTTCAGGCGCCAGAAAATGCAGCAGCTTCGAGGTGCCGACAATGGAGTTATTGACCAGCGCCTTCAGCCCGTCGAGTTCCTCTGACGCCAGTCTTTGGCCAGAACCACGAAGCGCATTGAGTGGCGCGAGAAACGGCTCCATATCGCCACGACGCAGATTCATCGCCGTGGGCATCAACCCATATACCATTGAGATCGTCGTAAAAAGCTCGTCCGCAGTAATGCGCCCGAACCCCGCAACGGCAGCCCGCATATGCGGGTAGGTCGCCAGATAAGTGTAGAGCCTGCGCTCGGCGATGTTATCGGTTCCGGCCAGCCGCGCAAGGTCAAGGTCCAGTTGATGTTCGAACCCGGCCAAATGGCTGACGGTCAACTGTGACATTGCTCCCTACTCGCTCTGCCAAGGAGCACTGTCATTTGAACAATGGGCATTATAGTCTTCCAGCGCTTCATTGTAGACCTCTTCGGCCGCTTCCAATGCTTCCTGTTTTTCATCCAGCTCGTCTTCCTTGTCGGCCAGCTCGCTCCGCTTGCTGGCTAGTTCGCCCTCCTTTTCTTCCAGTTCCTGTTCCTTGGCATCCAGTTTATCCAGCTTCTCGTCAAGCTTATCCTGCTTTTCATCACGCTTGCCGCGCGCCTCGTCCGCCTCACCCTCGGCGGCCAGATACTCGACATGCGCCTCATCGCGCACCTCAGTCTTGCTGTCGACCTCCTGATCGGCGACATCCACCTCATTCTCAAGCGCCGGAATGGTTGTGTTTTCATAGATAAGCGTCTGCGCTGCTAGCACATTGATCTCGGCCTGAATTGCAGCCTGTTCGGCCGGGGTCAAGGTGTCGTCCGTCGCGAGTTTCACCGCTAGACTGCCGATCTCTTCATAGATTTGACTCAGCGCTTCTCGGGCCTCCGCCAAGGCGATATGGCGCATATCCGCAGAAGAATGTGCGATATTCAAGGCACCCTGCTTCTCAAAATATTTGAGAAGCTTTTCGGTCTCTTTCTCCTCCTTTTCATCAACTTTATTTTGGGCCTCTTCCAGAGCACCTTCAGCTTCAGGGATTGCATCATCCCTTAGTTCGCGGATTTCATCTGTTTTTTCCTCGATCTGGCCGATCTTCTCGTTGATCTGATCTTCCTTACCCTCAATCTCGCCGATCTTTTCTTCGATCGCCTCGCGCTTATCCTCCAGTTTTTCGATTTTCTTTTTCAGTTTGTCTTCTTGCTTTTTACAATCATAGGCCATGGTTTGATTCCTTTGCTCACAGCCGCCCATGCAGCTCGTTACGCCCACCGATCTCTCGCAGATCCGGCAGTTCCCACAGCATATCAATGGACCCGGGAACAAGGTCATAGGCAGGACGGGTCTCGGAAATCAAGTAATCCTCCCAAATATCCGTCGCATTGGCACTGATCGGCAAAAGGCCCACCTGTAAGAACTCTGCGCCCGCGTCTTCGGCCAGCGTGCCTGCAAGATAGAGCCAGGATCCCTTCGCCAGCCCCGCGCGCTGTGCGTTGCGACGCGGCAGGCGCAGCTCGTTCACCTGGCCCGCATCGACGGTGATCCGGGTGAAACCGTCACCATCATCGGACCATACAATCTCGGCGCAGCGGGTTTGCAGCCGCACCCGATCTCCGGCCGTGGCTCCGACCACCTGCGGCACTGCGGCCAGCATCTCAGCCCAGGGACGGGCCAATTGAGTACGATTTTCAGCCACTTTGCGCAGGCCAGTGGCCTTCGCGGTATTGGTCAGGCGGAACATCAACATCAGGTTCGCTGCGCTCAGCATAGCGATACGCCGGCACAAATGGGCAACGCGAACAGCTGCCAGCCCAGTGGATTTAGGCACGTCCCCTTGCCCCGCCAGCGCAACGGCGGCATAGGCCAGATCGCCCGAGGTTGTATTGAGGCACCCTTCCAGCACGTCGGCCAATCGCTCAACCCGGCCGCTCTTGGCGGCCGTGCGGGTGTCAAGCAACAGCCCCGCATATTGCGCTTCGGCCCGCCCAATGGCACGCACAACATAAGTAGGGTCTTCGGTCACGGGTACCATCCGCCCGGCCTGATACCGCGTGGCGATATGGGCGTGCACCGCCACAGCCGCCAACCGTGCGAGCTTTTTAATCGCGCTTTCCGACAGCACCGGATTCTCGGCTACAACCGGCAGCTCAGTCAGCGTCGCGGCGCCATCGCTTAGCCGCCCAAAAGCCTCGAGCGCCAGAGGCGAGACGCCCGCCCCAGCCTTCCGATCATAGGCCGCCAAAAGTTCGAAAACCCGGTCATTAGCAAATTGCCTCAAGCCACGTAATTCACTGTGCAGCTGGAATTCATCCATCAAAACTGTGCTCAACGCTATCTCTCCCTTAATGAACGACCCTGCTCAACGCGCGCATGGTTATAGGTACTATAAGCACTATATTTGCATAAACCTCAGAGTATCACCAGCCCTTATAGAGGTTTGATGTTGTACCCGAAAACTGGACAGGTTGTTAAGCTCTGATATAGAAAATTAGAGGTAAACGGTCGATAAACCCCATCTTGAGCCGTACTTAGTTAACCATTATCGTTTGCGCATTCACATTCCAGAAGACTAAGAAGACTAAGGGGTCAAGTCGCACGCCGTCATCGGCAACGTGTCTAGCGGGTTAAAGTCCCGTCCGGGGAATTGCTCATTCATCCCGGTAGTACAGCAGAGCAGTATGTGAGTAATTGCATGCTGTAAGTTCTGCCATAGCAAA